>Ga0256407_10009399_pt1 | contig 14012 bp, 10 predicted proteins | sample RumenRJG_04DNA_FD_193489 | JGI IMG/M metagenome (GOLD analysis project Ga0256407, IMG submission 193489) | Bovine rumen microbial communities from Lethbridge, Alberta, Canada - RJG_04 | ecosystem: Host-associated > Mammals > Digestive system > Stomach > Rumen | place: Canada: Alberta... | reverse complement strand
CTAGGCGTCTGATTGAATACATGACAGAAACAGCATGTCGATATTACACGCCATTAGTTGGGGAAAAGTATCTCAAGATGGTTGCAACCTCGTCGTGGAAAGACAGGATCAAGGTGCGAGCACATAAATTTATAAAGCGATTGAACTTAATCTTGAGCACTTCTTCCGATACAATATACCGGCGCGGAGCTTGTCCCAAAACTCGCTCGTTCCCTGGAGAAATCGGTTCAACGGCCCTGTCATTACTTGAGTCTATGGAGGGTCATGTTGGAACGGCAACTATTGCGCAATACAGAAGTTATCTAAGCTACTTCTGTGTCAGTATGCATGCGCAGAAAATCACACTAAAAAATCTGTCCAGGGACGTTATTGTCCGTTATATTGACTCTTCCAACTTCCAAAAACGTAGAATCCGTATACTAATCAAATCTTTATTAACCTTTGCGTATGAGCAGAACCTGATCAGTTATGAACAAAAGAGTTGTCTGGATGACATACATTATAAGGAGCGTCGAAAGCTTCCGTCGTTCTATAGTCCTCAGGAAGTTATAAAGCTTGAGTCTTCTATCGATAGATCTACCGCCGTAGGGAAGCGCGACTACGCTATGGTTCTCCTAGCTTCACGGCTCGGTATAAGAGCGGGTGACATCTGTTCTCTAAAGTTCTCAAATATTGACTGGGACAGGAACATAATCGAGATAGAACAATCGAAAACCGGCATATATGTCGCACTTCCTTTACTTGAAGATGTTGGCAATGCAATAATAGACTATATCCGAAATGGACGCCCTCCGACCGAGATAAAGAATATCTTCGTAAGCCATACATATCCGGACAGGCCTGTCACGACGAACCTAATTACATCCCGTGTCCATCGTTGGATCATAAACTCAGGGGCGGACATATCTGGGAGGCACGCTGGCCCGCATTCTCTAAGACATAGCTTGGCATCGACTTTATTGAATGACGGGGTAGAACTACCTGTTATATCAGAGGCATTAGGTCATGAGTTCACGAGTTCAACGATGCTATACTTGAATACTGACATAAACTCGCTGTTAGCTTGTTCTCTTGATGTTCCCATGGTGGATAGTAAGTACTACAATCAATATGGAGGGATATTGTATGGAGAAAATTGAGTATGACTTTGTCAGTCCCCTAGCTCCTTATATGAGAGCATACCTTGCCGAATATGAATCTCAAGGGAAGAATCCCAAATTGGTTGAGTTCGCACTTCGAACCTTTGATCAACACCTCGTGAAGGTCAACTATCAGGCTGATCAACTCCTGTCAGAGGACATATACAAGGGCTGGTTGGATAGATGGAACAAACTAAACCAGATAACTCTGTATCACGAGGCGGCTTATATGTCAAGGTTCCTCAAATACTTATGTGGTTGTGGGGTGCTATGTCATATCCCGCGGCTCCCCAAACCAGGCAAAAGAACCTTTGTTCCGTATATCTTCTCGTACGACGAAATGGCCAGAATCTTCCAAGAATGTGATGACTGGAGGAATCGACTATATACGAAAGACAGCCATCAACTCGTGATGCCGGCATTGCTTCGCCTCCTTTACAGCACCGGTGTTAGAATAAATGAAGCTCTTGGGATAGAGAATCGCGATGTCATGTTTGACAAGCATTGCATAGTCATACGAAACACCAAGAATAATAGCGACAGGTTCGCCCCAATCAACGAATCCCTAGAAACTGTACTACGAGAATACATAAAAAATAGGAGCAGAATCCATAAGCGAGGAATAGAAGACCCGTCAAGCCCCTTCTTTATAAAGGCTGATGGGACAAAATGTAACTCAGGGACTATCTTATTGCGCTTTAAGGCAATCTGCAGAAATGCCGGGATAGAACACCAGCAAGGCCGCCACGGTATCAGGGTACATGACCTAAGACATACTGCTTGCGTGCACGCCTTGATAAAAATGGTCAACTCTGGGAAAGATCCATATTGCTGTCTGCCATCGTTGGCCGTATATATGGGACATTGTGATGTCCAGGCCACGGAATACTATCTCAGGCTCGCTCAAATGGCGTATCCCGACATAATAAAACTAACGGAGCCGCTCTCCTGTTCTCTTGATGCTATAATAAACAATGCCGTTAACGCACACAAAAATGGATCAGTATAAAGACTTTGCAAAAGTGCTGGAATCGTTCTTCATGGGATATCTCGTGCAGGAAAAGGGATGTAGCACAAATACAATAAGGGCATATAGAGACGCCTTCACACTCTTCCTGTCATATCTGGAGGACGAACATCATATAAAGCCAGATAGAATATCATTGGCTAATGTCAATAAGGTCAATGTCTTGAACTACCTGGACTGGCTGGAAACCAACAAATCAGCCACGGTCAGGACAAGGAATCACAGATGTGTGGTCATGAAATCCTTCTGTAAATATCTGATGTACGTGGACCCTCTGCATATGGCCCAGTGGAAACAGGTGTGCTCTATCCAGAATAAAAAAGGCCCACAAGGATCAATCCATTATCTGACGATAGATGGTATCAAATCCGTCTTGGAAACCATCGACGTGTCATCCGTAAAAGGACGTAGAGACCTGACCATGTTATCCTTGCTCTATAATACAGGAGCAAGAGTACAGGAACTGATAGACCTTACTCCCTCCTCTTTGCGCTTGTCAAAACCTAGCGTTGTTATGATACACGGTAAAGGGAATAAAACGAGGATCGTCCCTCTGGACGGTAATATCGTACACCTCCTTGAGACATACCTTAATGAGCAGCACTTAAATCTTCCTGGTCGAGAATCACATCCCCTCTTCTATAATACCTGGGGAGAAAAACTGACTACCGCTGGAATAACATATGTCTTGAATAAGTACTATCATGAAGCTCAACTCCTTCATGATGAACTCGTCCCGAAAAAGATCAGCCCTCATGTCTTAAGGCACTCTAGAGCGATGCATCTTCTACAAGCTGGCGTAAATCTGATCTACATAAGGGACATCTTAGGACACGTGTCAATACAAACTACTGAGATATACGCAAGGGCAGACTCGGAACAGAAACGGAAAGCACTGGAAAACGCCTACGCTGAAGTTGGCTTAACCGAGCCGAAGGTCAAATCGTGGGAAAGAAATAGCAAGCTAAAGGAATACTTAAAAAGCCTGGTATAATCGTTATCAAAAGAGAAAAAGCAAAAGAGTTGCCCGTCATTAACCGTGATGGGCAACTTCAGTAATGTACTTGTGATAATCTATCTGTTGCTATAACAGGTGGTCTCGATGACCGCTTCGCCGCTGCGGTTCTTGAAGGCGTGGTCGGTGGCGACGGAGAAGCGTGCCATCTCGGTGTCGCCAATGTTCTGGATGCGGGCATTCCCGATGATGCCGCGGAGGGTAACTGAATTGAGCTGTTCCATAATGTGTCTGAATTAAAGGGTTACTGAATTATTTCTGATGCCGCATCAGCGCCTTCATCGTGGTAAGGAAGCAAGGGCCGGAGGAGAAATACTACCCTTTAGGTGTGGAGATTTCTCAGGAGGTGCACTTCACCCTTGAAGCCTCCACATGAAGGAAATACCTTTGCATCAAGAAATGGTCTCAGTAACCGGTTCAGTCACATGGATCAGCCACAGTTCCTCCGTCATCGGTATGTACTCGGATCCCAGGCGACAACGGGATGAAATAGCACGCCCATCGCTACCGGCCGAAAAGAACCGCTGGAAGCAGCAAGAGGCCCGGCACAACGGCGAAAGAAGATGCCGCTCCCCTTCCAGGGCGCAGGCCAAGGGACGGATCCCACGGTACACCGGCAGGTGTGGAAAGAGGACCGAACGCGTCGGAAACAGCAGCGTATGAGGTGGAGCATCGCGTCCGGGGTGAGTTCTTCCTGCACGGATTCGCAGCCGTCCCGGATAATCTCCGGGTCAAAAGAATTTAAACAGATTCACAATGGCTGTTAAAATCAGACTCCAGCGCCACGGTAAGAAGAATTTCGCATTCTTCCACATTGTTGTGGCCGATTCCCGTTCCCCGCGTGACGGACGTTTCATCGAGCAGCTCGGCTCTTACAACCCGAACACCAACCCTGCCACCGTCATCCTCGACGGTGACAAGGCCCTCCAGTGGCTGAACGTCGGCGCCCAGCCGACCCTCACCGCCCGCCGCATCCTCTCCTACAAGGGTATCCTCCTCCGCAAGCACCTCCAGGGTGGCGTCGCGAAGGGTGCCCTTACCCAGGCCCAGGCCCATGAGAAATTCGCTGCCTGGAAAGCCCAGCAGGATGAGAAGATCGCCGCGAAGAAGACCGGCCTGAAGAACGAGGCCATCGCCAAGGCGAAGGAAGCCAAGGCCGCTGAGGCCAAGGTCAACGAGGCCCGCGCCGAAGCCATCGCCAAGAAGAAGGCGGAGGCGGAGGAAGCTGCCCGCAAGGCTGCCGAAGAGGCCGCCGCTGCAGCTGCCGAGGCCGTCGAGACTCCTGCCGAATAATGCAGCGAATCGCGCAGGTACTGAAATCCAACGGTCGGGACGGCGAACTCCTTCTGAGTTTCTACGACCTCCTGCCCGAGGATATCGACCTTGAGGAACCGGTGTTCATCGAATTCGATGGACTTCCGGTTCCCTTTTATTTTGAATCGTTTACCCCCCGGGGCAACAACCGCGCCCTGGTCCGCCTGACCGGTGTCCACAACCTCACGGACGCCGACGAACTCTCCGGAGCCGCCGTCTACGCCGAAGACGACCTGTATGAGGATGAGGAGGAGGATCTTACCGGATGGACCGTCCTGGACGAGACCGGCCGCACCATCGGCACCGTCGCCGCCCACGAAGACATCCCCGGCAACCCCTGCATCGTCCTCCGCACGGAACGCGGAGAGGCACTTGTCCCCCTCCACGAGGAACTCGTCCTCGAAATCGACGAGGAAAAGAAACCTTCCGGATGGTCATTCCGGAAGGTTTGCTGGATTTATAAGTCACCGTTCATCGGCCCAAACTGACCGGTCGTCATCAAAACAGCACACTCCCGCTCCTGGGAATGTGCTTTTTTTCTATCTTGCACGAACTGATAACCAAAGACCATGAACCGCGTCCTGCTGATCCTATCCCTGTTTTTCCTCGTCTGCTGTACGGGGAAAACCCCTTCCCGGGATGCCATCCCTTTCCTTTTCGACAATGACGGCATCGTTCCCGAGGTCTGCCTCCGGGTGGACGAGCAGGAGTGGAACCGGCTTTTGGAAGCCTTCGACCAGGACCATAAGACCCGGGAGAGCGTCCATGCCGACATGACATTCATAAAGGGGAGCGATTCCGTCTCCGTGCAGGACATCGCCCTTTCCATCAAGGGGAATACCTCCCGTCGCCGACCGGAGGGAAGCACCGGGGAGAAGCATCGCCGGGACAGCGCGGACTGGCACCACTGCCACTTCGGTCTCACCCTCGACAAATACCATCCCGAAAACGGGATCGGATCCATGAAAAGACTGGTACTCAAATGGTTCAAGGACGACGGAAACTATGTCCGCGAAATGTACTGCTACGACCTTTTCCGGCGCAGCGGCGTCTGGACCGGCCCGGAGGATGTCTATGTCCGTGTCCGGGTACAGGTGGGCGACGATCCGGCCCCTGCCTACTTCGGCGTGTATCAGATGTATGAGCCCTATGACAGGCCTTACCTGGAGCGCCGGAAAGAGCGGTTCGGCCACTCCGACGGCAACCTGTGGGCCTGCAGCTTTGGCGCCACCCTGACCCCTCCGACCCTCGGCCGGATCGGGGAAGAAGACCAGAAAGGACTTCTGTATGAGCTCGTTTCCTCCGGTTCCGGCATCGACGGCGCACGCGCCCAGATGACCGCCTTCGTTCGGCGCCTCAACACCCTGGAGGGCCAGGAGTTCCATGACTGGATCGGGTCCGTCATGGACATCGACCTGTTCCTGAAGACCTATGCCGTGAACGTGGGAGTGGGCATGTGGGACGACCACTGGAACAACCGGGGGAACAACACCTACCTCTACTTCAGCAGTCTCGATTCCCTGGAATACAAGGTGTACCTGCTTCCGCACGACTACGACAATACCCTCGGCACCTGCCACAGGGTAGGCGTCCAGACCGACGCCGTCCTCCAGGATCCCTTCCACTGGGGACCGGACGACCCGGCCGTCTCTCCCCTGCTGCCCAAGATCCTCGCATTCGACGATTACCGCGCCATCTATGCCCGGCACCTCCGGGAACTGGTGCAGGAGGGCGGACTGCTCACCTACGAGAGCAGCATCGCCCGGATCCGGTCCTGGCAGGATCTCATCCGCAAGTATATTCCCAACGATACCGGCGAGGACATGGAACTCGTCGACATCCCCGCCTACTGGGGCAACCACCCGGAATACCGGGTGCTGGAAGACGGGGGCCAGAACTTCTTCCGCGCCAAAGTGACAGCCATGCGCCAGGCGCTGGAGGCCCATGGTTATTGAACCCATTTAAACCACTTTTAACCACACTATCTTATGAAAAAAATTCTAACGCTTCTCACCGCGCTGCTCGTGACAGCAGGAGTGACCGCCTTTGCGCAAGGCTACTCTGTCAAGGGCGTGATTTCGGACCAGAACGGACCGGTCATCGGTGCGACTGTGCGCGAACAGGGGACGTCCCGAGGGACGACCACCGACCAGGACGGAGCCTACTCCCTGACGGTCTCCTCTCCTGATGCCATCGTCGAGATCAGTTGCATCGGTTACACGACCGTCTCCTTCAAAGCCGGCGAACTTCCCCAAATCCTCCCGCTCTCCGAGGACAGTGAATTCCTGGATGAAGTGGTGGTCATCGGCTATGGTGAAGTCCGGAAGACGGATCTCACCGGTTCCGTGATCGCCATCAAGCCCTCCGAGATCAACCGCGTGAAGATGACCACCACCACGGATCTCCTCCTCGGAAAGGTGGCCGGTCTCCAGATCACCCAGGGCTCCGGATCCCCGGGATCGAGCGGCACGGTCCGTATCCGCCAGGGCGCCTCGCTGAATGCCTCCAACGAGCCGCTCGTCGTCATTGACGGAATGGTGGAGCAGTCCCTCTCCTCGATCAACCCGGCAGACATCGAGTCGATCTCCGTCCTCAAGGACGCTTCCGCCTCGGCCATTTACGGATCCCGGGGAGCCAACGGTGTCATCATCGTGACCACCAAGAAAGGACCCTCGGGCGGCGTTTCCGCCCCGAAGGTCACCTATCAGGGAGACTTCTCCGTCAACCAGAACTACCGTTGGCTGGATGTCTATTCGGCCGATGAATTCCGCACCGAATATGCCAAGCGCGGCTGGGACGTGAGCAAACTGGATATGGCCGACACCGATTGGCAGAAGGCCATCATGCGGACGGCCTACACCCACAAGCACACCGTTTCCCTTACGGGTGCCACCAGGCATCTCCCTTACCGGGTATCGCTGGGCTACCAGAATGAGCAGGGTACCATCATCGGCCACAGCCAGCAGGTGGGAACCGCGACCATCAACCTCAACCCGTCCTTCCTCGACAAGCACCTCACGTTCAATGTAGGCGCCAAAGGAACGTACAAGTACACCCCGAACAGCGGCGGCTCCATCTCTTCGGCCGCCCGCAAGGATCCTACCCAGCCCATTTACAAGGACTATGGCCCCGTCACCATCGACGGTGTCAACTACGACAAAAAGGCGGAGGGATTCTTCATGTACGGTGCGGATGACCAGGGAAACAACGCCGAGTACCGCGCCGTGAACCCGGTTGCCGAAGCAGTCCTCGCAGCAGACGGCGGAACCAAATCCTACCGGATGGTCACCAACGCGACGGCGGTCTACAAAGTCCATGGCTTTGAGGACCTGAGCGCCACCGTCTCCTTCAACGGAAACTTCCACAAGTCGGATTACGATTACAGGGCGCTCAACAACACCCCCGTTACCTGGGGAAGCGACAATGTGGCCCTGGGCTACGGTGGTATCGGCAAGAACAACACCAATAACTCCAAGACCAACCACTACAACATGGACTACTACCTCAACTACGCGCACGATTTCGGCAAGCATGCCGTGAGCGCCATGTTGGGTCACTCCTACGAGTCCACGCACTATGAATACTGGGAGTCGGCCACTCACTATAACAATGGTGACCTGGAGGCTGGAAGTGTCGAGTCGTCAAGTAATTATGACCTTAACCTGGCTTCCTGGTTCGGCCGTTTCAACTATGCGTACGACAACCGGTACCTATTCACCTTCACCATGCGTGCGGATGCATCGTCCCGTTTCGCCCCGGAGACGCGGTGGGGCTACTTCCCTTCCGGCGCCTTCGCCTGGAAAATCAGCGAAGAGCCGTGGATGAAGGGAGTCGGCGCTGTCTCCGACCTGAAACTCCGGCTCAGCTACGGTAAGACCGGCCAGCAGGATATCGGTTCCATCTATGCCTACCAGGCGGCCTATTACGGGTCCACCGACCAGTTCATGTACCGGGAAGGCAACGAGTTCTTCACCACTTACCGTCCGGCGGCATTCGACCGCACCATCCAGTGGGAAGTCACTTCCACCAAGAATGTCGGCCTGGACTTCGGTTTCTTCAACAACCGGGTCAGCGGTACGATCGACTACTATGACCGTTATACGACCAACCTGCTGATGGAACAAGTCAAGGTCGCTGCGGGCAGCAACTTCGCTTTGGATATCGACCAGAACATCGGTGAAATGGCCAGCAGCGGCTTTGAATTCGCGATTAATGCGATTCCCGTCAGCACAAGGGATTGGAACTGGACCATCAGCGCGAACTTCGCATACAACCGGTCCCAGATCAAGAAACTTACCGCCTATGAGTCCGAGGATGCATTCGTAACGACCGGAGCGATGGGTTCTTCCCGTACCGCGCAGATCCACAAGGTGGGAGAGACGCCGTACACCTATTTCCTGGCCAAACAGTACTATGATGAGAACGGCGAACCGCAGGAACAATTCTACAATCCTTCCTATAATCCGTCCGACCCTGATTCGGCTGAACTAGTTACGGATGATGCGGCCAACGCCAATAAATTCGTAACTGGCAAGAGTTCCCTCGTCCCTTATTACGGCGGCCTGTCCACGCAGGTTACCTACAAGAATTGGGATTTCGGCCTGAACGCCCACTATGCCTTCGGCCAGTATGTCTTCTGGAACACGGCCTGCTCGTCCTACAACAACTCCTTCTTCGAGGAGAACTACCAGTTCCCGACCAACTACTACAAGGGTGTGGCTCCTTACTGGTCCAAGCAGCACCATTACTCGGATCACTGGCTCTACAAGGGTGACTATCTGAAGATTGACAACGTGGTCCTGGGTTACACCTTCTACGATGTCTTCAAGTGCATCGATTCCCTCCGGGCCTCCTTCGGTATCCAGAACCTGTACACCTTCACCAAGTATCCGGGCCTGGATCCGGAAGTGTACAGCGGAATCGACAGTTCCAGCGTCCCGATGCCGCGGATGTATATGTTCTCGCTCAATATCAACTTCTAACGGAAACAAGATATGAAAAAGATATTTCTGGCTATTGCCACGGTAATGTTGACCGCAGGCGTCTTTGCTTCCTGTGAGAAGCTGGACCTGCAGCCCCAATCAGAGACCTCGCTGATGGAGGATGACGTGTTCTCCACCTACGATGGCTATCATGGTTTTTTCCTCAAGCTGTATTCGTCGATGGCCGTCGCGGGCCAGGGCGGTGACGGCGGAAACGATGTCTCCTGGGATGGAGGCCGAAGCGTTTACCTCCGCTCCCTGTATTGGGTGCAGGAGTGTCCTACCGATATTGTCATCACCCGTACGGGCAACGGATACCAGATTCCGCAGACGGTTTCCCTTGACTGGACCACAGGGTCTGAGTTCCCCAAGTACCTCTATTATCGTGCCTACATCATCATTGCCATGTGCAACGAATTCCTCCGCCAGAGCGAAGAAAGCGTCATGCAGTCCCGCGGGGTCTGGGACAAGTGCAAGGACGAAGTGGGCTATTGGCGGGCCGAAGCCCGGTTCATCCGTGCCTATCAGTACTACCTCCTCTGCGACCTGTACGGCAGCGTGGGCTGGGTGGATGACAGCACCCCGAACGGTACCTACCCCGAGCAGAAGACCCGCGAGGAAATCTTCAATTATATCGAGAGCGAACTCCTTGACATCGAGGACGACATGATGCCTTCCAGCAAGAAGGTCTTCGGCCGCGCCAATCAGGCTTCCGCCTGGTTCCTGCTCTCCAAGCTGTACATCAACTGCGCGGTGTACACCGGCAAGGCCGACCGTTATGACGATGCGCTCAAGTATGCGGAAAAAGTGGTCAAGGATGCCAATTATTCGCTCGCGCCGAACTATATCGAGAACTTCCTCAAGGACAACGACACCTGCAACGAGATCATCTGGGCCATTCCCACCGATGACGAACACATGCAGGGCGAGGGCGTGACGAACTACCTGATGAAGACGTATACCAGCACGGCTATTTTCGAACTGGTGGATTACGGACTGTCCGCCAACTACAGCTGCAATGCCAGTTTCCATACTGCCTTCACCAACAAGTTCGCCGAATCCGACCAGGAATTCGACGGGACGGATACCTGGGGAGACAAGAAGATGGATCACCGCGCCCTCCTTGTCGTGGGAGGCAATACGGGGATCGTCAAGGAGACATGGTACCTGAACGATGCCGGACAGACCGTCTTCAGCAAAGACTACCACTATGGCGCCACCATGTCCAAATGGCGCAATGTGACCAAAGACCGCGCGAAAGTGCAACCTACCAAGTATTCCAACGTCGCCTTCCCCATGTTCCGCAAGGCCGATGCTTACCTGATTGCTGCCGAGGCTATCCTGCGGGGAGCCAAGGGGGCGAAGTCCGATGCGCTCAAGTATGTCAACGAGGTGCGCGACCGTGCCTACTGCGACGGCAACTACTATGACGCCGTCAAGAACCATGCGAGCGGCAAACTGACGGAATCGGAGCTGACGCTTGACTTCCTGCTGGACGAACGTGCCCGTGAGCTCTACATGGAGAACTGGCGCCGCAGCGACCTGATCCGCTTCGGAAAATACACCAAGGGGTACAACTGGGACTGGAAAGGTATCAACAAGAATACGAAACTGGATGGCGGAATCGAGCCCGTCGGACACGATATCGACGACCGGTATAAGCTTTATCCCATCCCGCAGGAAGATGTCCTTTACAATCCGCTCATACATCAGAATCCGGACTACGAATAGTTGCCGGCACTTAATCGAAAAAAGCCTCTGGTTGACATCATCAACCGGAGGCTTTTTTCAATACACCTGGATCTCATCCACGAAGAGCCACTCTTTCGTGCGGGAGGCGTGGTAGCGGATGTAGCGGGCGTCGTGGCCGACGGTGATTCCGAAGGGGATGTAGAGGCCGTCGGGGTTCTCGTTCAGGATGGTGCCAGCCATGTGGAAAGTCTTTCCGTCTGAAGACCATTCCACGGTGACGCGGTCGGGCAGGAAGACCCAGGCCGACGGGGAGGCCAGGAAGGTGGCCGTGACATAATGTACCGGCTGGAGCCTGCCGAGGTCGAGCGTGACGTCCACGTCGGATTGGAAGCCCTGCCAGCGGCCGTCGCCGAAGGACCAGCCGCCCTGCAGGCCGTCGGTCAGGGTAACGGCCCCGGCTGCCGGATAATTCTCGTGCCAGGCAACGGCATACGTCACTTTCGCACCCTGGGCCAGATGAGCCGTAACACCCTGGGATTCAGGACGGTCTCCGATTTCCTCCTCCAGTTTGAAGGTATTGTACCCCCTTTCGCGAAGGGATGCCGCCAGGGCGGTCGCCCGCTCCCGGAAATCCTGCAGGTCCTTCACCGACGCGGGGCTCCAGCCCGTTTCCGCAATGGCGAAAATGCGGGGATAGAGCATATATTCCGTGTGCGAAGGCTCGGGAATGAGTTCATGCCAAAGGTTCCCCTGAAGACCGAGAAGGTGACCGAGATCCTCTTCCGGAATCCCCTCCGCCGGGTCGTAGGAATAGATGGTATTGATGGGAAGATACCCGCCGAAGCCTTCCGGCTCGCGGGGCGGAGCGTCCTGCACTTTGTCCAGGTAGCAACGGTTGCCAGGGGTCATCACGGCATCGTGGCCCTCGCGGATGGCCTGCAGCCCTCCTTCCGTTCCCCGCCAGGACATCACCGTCGCATTCGGGGAAAGACCTCCTTCCAGGATTTCATCCCAGCCGATCAGGCGCCGTCCATGGGCATTGAGGTACCGCTCGATCCTGCGGATCAGGTAGCTCTGGAGCTCTTCCTCGGACGAAAGGCCTTCCTCCTGCATCCGCCGCCGGCAATCCGGGCAGGCGGACCAGTCTTCCCTGCCCGCCTCGTCACCCCCGACGTGGATATACTCCGACGGGAAGAGGTCCATCACTTCGTCCAGGACTTCTTCCAGGTAGGTGAAGGTGGCTTCCTTTCCGGGACACAGGTCTCCGGAACTGTCCTTGCAGCCCACCCAGGGACAGGCGAATACCGTTTCCCGCGAATGGCCGGGCATTTCGATTTCCGGGACCACCGTCATGTGATGCTCCGCAGCGTACGCGACAATTTCCCGGACATCGTCCTGGGACAGGAATCCCCCGTAAGGCCCGCCGTAAGACGAACCGGACTGGGTACAGTCCCGCCAGCGGGCATGGCTGCGCCAGGCCGTCTTTTCCGTCAGTTCCGGATGGCTCTTGATCTCCAGGCGCCAGCCGGCGCCATCGGTCAGGTGCAGGTGCAGCACATTGAGCTTGACTCCAGAAAGGGCGTCTATCTGCTTGAGGATAAAATCCTTGTCCCTGAAATGGCGGGAGATGTCCAGCATCGCTCCCCGCCACGCGAAGCGCGGATAATCGATAATCACCCCGCACGGGAGGGGCCGTTCCAGTTGGGCCAGCGTCGTCTGGGCGCGATAGACGCCTTCGGGCGTATTGGACTCGATGCGCACCCGCCGGGGTGTGATGGTCAGGCGATAGGCCTCCTTTCGCGCGAACTCCGGGAGGAATGCGCTCCATTTGGAAAAGGCCCGTTTGCCCACGGCGGTTTCGACCATCTTTACGTTGGAGGTACCTTCCTCCTGCTCAAACGAAACGGGCGCCGGGAGCACTCCCAGCGCCACGAGAAAGCTCAGCAGCGTTTTCATCAGATCAGCCCTCCATGAATTTCATAATCGGCCTTGACGTCTTCGTAGAAGGCCACCTCGGCGGACTGCATGTACGGAATCAGCCAGATGAAACCGATGCCGAAGGTGAAAATGCACACGAAGAACCAGCCGATAAAGCTCAGGTACAGCCAGAACAGGTCGAACTTGTGCCCGCGCATCATCGCCCGGCTGCGGTCGATGGCCTCGTTGGCGGTCAGCTCCGGATGCTCCTCCAGGATATAGGGGGTAAGGGCATAGGAGAAAACCTTGATCAGTCCCGGGATGATAAACAGCAGGGACCACAGCCAGATGAAGATCGTCCGCAGGAGCATGCCCCACACCTTGTGCCAATAGTTCGATGTGGTGAGCCTGTAGGCATTCTGCGGCAGCTGGTCGTCGCCATGCACCACCAGGAGGCGGAAAGCATTGGCCACGCCCACCGTAAGCGGAAGGATGATCAGGGCATAGAGCAGGTAATACAAACCGCTGGCCCCGCGGGATTTCGCCTGCATGGCAAGCACTTCCGGGTCCATCGCCATGGCCTGCGCCTGCCGGATGACCTGGGAAAGGCTGCCGGAGGAAGCGGCGGTCATGTTCTCCTGCATGTAGGTCTGGACCTTGACCGTGTGATAGGACATCGGGCCGGCCGCGATGAGATAGATGGCCAGGAAGATGACCGTAAGCAGCACGGCCGGCGCCCAATGGCCCTTCAGGGCGGCGAGGGCGATGTTCTTGTACTCGGTATTGGTTTTCATAATCAATAATTTAAGTTTCGCAAGTGATTTACGCCGCCAATTGTAGGGCCTCGAAGGCCCTTCGGACGGCATTGAGTTCTTTGTTATTGTTGTTAATGATAGCGCGCATCATCTCGTCCTGGTCGAAGTTGA
>Ga0256407_10009398_pt1 | contig 14015 bp, 17 predicted proteins | sample RumenRJG_04DNA_FD_193489 | JGI IMG/M metagenome (GOLD analysis project Ga0256407, IMG submission 193489) | Bovine rumen microbial communities from Lethbridge, Alberta, Canada - RJG_04 | ecosystem: Host-associated > Mammals > Digestive system > Stomach > Rumen | place: Canada: Alberta... | reverse complement strand
CTATAGTTGTTTATTTCAAGTATTCCAAGTCATTTCCAAGTCATTTCCAAGTCATTTCCAAGCCAGGACAAAACAAGGCCCGGGATCGCTCCCGGGCTCCGTCGTTAAAATTTTTCGATATCGAGTTCCACGTGTAACATTCTTATTCCGATGTACCACTCGAGAACCCGCGCGTCGCTATACTTCTCGAATATCTCGAAATCGTGGCCGGCTGCATCTGCGAATTTAAACTCGAGACAGTAGACCGAATTGGTTTTGTCGTATATTCCGACGGTCACGGGAACGTCGGCCGCGTATGCGGAAAACAAATCGCGCAAAGTCATGATTAACACCCCTTTCTTAGTTATTGAAATTCCATGAGTAAAACGTCGCGTTATTATCGGCGAACGTCCGTGACGGCATATTGTAGTTTGACATAAGAAAATTCTGAACGTATTTCGGCATCGCATAGAAATAATCACATTTCGGGCGCATCCCTTTTCTAAATAAGTGGACGAGCGTTGTTCCGTAGTTATCGACGGATACGGTCAAAATAAATACGTTTTTCATTGGATTGTTTTTCATTGTTTTCTTTTCCTTTCTATTATTGGTTGGGATTATATAATACCACACATTATTAGAAATTGCAACATATTTTCACACTTTTTCTCACAAAGTTTCTTGTTTTTTTGGCGCGTCCTATGCTATACTATTTTACGAAAGGGGGCTTGAATATGCCTAACAAGAAACCATATCAAAAGAAGAAAAAACCGATCACGTTCCCGGGCTTTTATCCGTCATGGGTTTACGGCCCGAACGAGGCCATTACCCGCGCGAATATGAAACAGTATGACCGGGAACAAGCCGAGTATTACGCGATCATCGACGAGCGTTACGGGGCCGCGTGGTACGATCTCCCGTATAGCGAGAGGCAGCAGTTAAAAATTGAAATAAGGAAAGAGGCGAAGAAACGTTGTCAGTAAATCTCCCGACGAAAGACAATTACCTAAATTTTTACCGGGTTTTTGATTTCGTAATGAACCACCCGGACCAGATCGAGCCAATGAGCAAGCGCCCGTGGCGATCCTCGATCACGGCCCGTCGCATCGAGGCTACGAAATACGAGTATTATTGTTTTCGAGCAAACGGCGATCTCCCGGAATTAATCGAACTGTTTTTAACCCGAGTGGCCGGCAACAAGAAGAAACCGCTTGTTAAATCGGTCCGTCATTCGACCCGCTGCGGATACGTCCACCCCGACGCATTTATCCTTTTGCCGATCTCGGGCCAATGGGGAGCCGGGATCGCGGTCGTAGAGGGGAACCACTATTCGAGCGTACAAGTTACGACCTACTATTTATATAATAGAAAGGATTTGAAACAATGGCAAGAATAAAACCGCTATTTTCAAATATCGAGTTATTGGCGATCCCCCGGACCGAGGGAGTAATGGTCGATATTAACCAGAAAGGACAGAACGCGGTCCGGGCGAATTATACGACCTTGCGAGATATCGCGCAAAAACGTCTCAAACGCGCGCAGGCTGCCGGCTATATGACGGATAAGGAACCGTTCGCGAAACTCTCCGATATAAAGGACAAACGCGACCTCGCGGCCGAGTATGCGAATATTAGCCGGTTCCTACTCTCTCCCGACAGTACGGCCGAGGGCCGCGCAAAACGCGAGGAGAAAGTCGTTACCCGGTTAAAAGCCCGCGGGATCGATTTCGTTAATAAAAAGAACGTCGCCGATTTCGGAAAATTCCTCGGAGTTATGCGGGAAATCTACTCGCAAGAGCAGCCGGGCGGGGCGAAAGCTCTATATATTGATAGCGACGACCTCGCCGATTATTATACCGCGATGCGCGAGAGTACGCACGGGAAAATCCGGGACCTATACCCCGAGCGTCACAAACTCGGGAAAGATGCAGCCGGCCGCGACGATCCCGAACTCGACCCGGAAACCAAACGCACCCGGGACAGCGTAAAACGCGCGTTTGAGAAATGGAAGAAAAAAAGAAGATGAGGCGACGAAATGGTTTATCTGCCTTTACCATTAGAAAACTATTGTACTGCTGCCGATTTTCGGCCCGATATCCTGTTAAATTACCCCGTTATCAAACGGAAAAAGTCAAAAAATGGGAAAAAGCCAGATATCATCGATTGCGTGTGCGCTTTCGATATTGAGACGACGAACCTCGACGAGATCGAGCAAAGCGTAATGTATATATGGCAATTCCAGATCGGGAACGAGATAACGGTTTTCGGCCGAACTTGGCAAGAGTTTAAAGACGTCCTGTTTAAGATCGGCCGCCTCTTATCAAAGTACGACGATCGTTGCGTCGTTATATACGTGCATAATTTATCATTCGAATTCGCGTTTTTAGCCGGTATTTACGAATTCAAGAAAGAAGAAGTATTCGCGGTCCGTCGTCGTAAAGTGTTACGTTGTACAATGTACGACGGCCGGTTCGAGTTTCGTTGTTCCTATCTTCTCTCGAATATGACCTTAAAAGCATTTACCAAAAAATACCACGTAAAGCACGAAAAACTCGATGATTACGATTACGGGCTCCGTCGTTTCTATTGGTCCCCGTTAACGATCGAAGAATTACGCTATTGTCAAAACGACGTTCTCGGTTTAGTCGAGGCCGTCCAAATGCAAATGACGAGCGAGGGCGACGATCTCAAAACAATTCCCTACACATCGACCGGCTACGTTCGCCGGGAGTGTAAACAAGTGATCCGGGATAACCTCGGTTATCATTTCGCGAAAAAATACTTTCCGTCGCCGAGGCTTTATAAGTATATGCAGAAATGTTTTCGAGGGGGAGACACGACCGCGAACCGTTGGTATTGCAACGAACTATTGCACAACGTGACGTCGTACGATCGCTCGAGCAGTTATCCCGATGTACTTGTAAACTGTCTCTATCCCTCGACCCCGTTCGTCGAAATCCTGCAGGAGATCGATATACCATACCTCGAGAAACTTATATACAAGCGGGAACGCGCTATTATAATGGAAATCCAATTTACAAACCTACGTTTGAAAGATCGGTATTTCGGCGATCCGTACTTGACGAAAGACAAGTCGACGGAACTTTCCGCGGATGCCGTTATCTTTACCGGCCGCGTGATCAGCGCGAGCCTATATACGACGGTATGTTGTGACGTCGATTATACCATTATAAAGGACGTTTACGAGTGGGACGACGCGAAAATCATTACATGGTTTAAAGCCTCGAAAGACTATCTTCCGAAATGTTTCCGGGATTTCGTAATCAAATTTTACGTACAGAAAACGGAACTCAAAGGATTAAAAGGCGCGACCGACGAGGAAACCGAGTTTAACGATTATCTTTACGCGAAAGCGAAGAATCGTATTAACAGTATTTACGGAATGACAGCGACCCGGGCCATAAAGGAAAATATCGATTTCCTATCCGAGGATAACGATTTTCATTACGACGAGACGACCCCGGAAGAAAACTTATTCGCGGCAGCCTACGAGCGTTATTGGCTCCCGTTCGAGTGGGGAATATATACGACGGCCCTCGCCCGTCGCCGGTTAATGGACGGTATTTTATTAGTATACCGGAACCGCAACAAGCCCGGAAACAAATTCTCCGATTTCGTGTATGCAGATACGGATTCGGTTAAATTCATCGGCCACGCTGCCGCAGCTTTCGAGGAATACAACAAGGCCCGGAAAGCGGACAGCATCCGCAACGGTGCCGTGGCCCGGGACCCGAAAGGCGTGCTTCATTACATGGGCGTATATGAACGCGAAACGACGTACCCGGTTTTTAAAACGTGCGGCCCGAAGAAATACGCCTATGAAGAATACAACAAGGCCGGGGATCGGGAACTACACGTTACGATCGCGGGAGTAAACAAGAAGAAAGGCGCGGCCGAACTCGCGAAGAACCCGAAAGGCGTTGACGCGCTCGAGGACGGGTTTATATTTGCCGAGGCCGGCAGCGTCGCCGCAAAGTATAACGGGAAACCGGTAATCGATCACTATACCGTCGACGGCCGCGTGATCGATATAACGTCGAACGTTTATCTTTTCTCGGTACCGTATACCGTCGGAACCCTCGAGGAATACAAAAGAATATTAGAATTGTCCTATATTGATATTGACAGAATGGCGAAGATTTTGTATAATAAGTTATCCTCGGAAGACGAGGAAATAGATTATTGATTTTAGAAAGGAAATCAAGAAAAATGAAACTTATTCGGACCAATATCGAAAACCTCGAAGAAGACAAGAAAATGCTTTACCGTCTCACTATGGGCGACAGTAAAGGCGTCGCGAAAATGAGCGACGAGGAACTCGACCGTTCGTATCCTGTCGACGCTTATCTCGTATACGAGAAAGAAGACAGCAAAGGGAACCCAGTAACGCTCTTGACGATCCTTTCCGGGAGCGAAGTCATTACCGCGCAGAGTCAGACGCTGCAGAAAGCCTTTCTCGAGATCGCGGACCTTATGGGCGACGACCCGTATTCCGTCCGGTTCGAGAGCGGCGAGAGCAAGAACGGACGCCGGTTCGTTTATTGCGTTTTAGATTGCGATTAACAAAAGGAAGACCGCCTTTCGGTCGGCCCGGGAGAGTATCCCGGGCTATTTTATTATAAAGGAAGTGAACAGATGAAATCAAAATACTATCTCCCGAGCGGTTATATTGACATGACGAAAATTTTCGATTTACCGTATACGTTTATTTTTGTCGTTCATGGGCGCGGGACCGGGAAAACTTTCGGCGCGTGTAAATACTGCTATGACTACCACGACAGGACGGGAGACAAGTTTATATATCTCCGTCGCCTGCAAGTCGAAGCGGACCTCGTGGGGAATACGGCCTTTTCGCCGTTTACCCCGGTAACGGATTTTTACAACCTCGAGCCGCTTGTTTCCGGGCCGATTCCGAACGTTAAAAACGTTAAAGGAATATGGAAAACCGAACGAAACGAAAAAGGCGATATCGTCCCGGCCGGTCCCCCGATCGGATACACGGCAGCCCTCGCGACGGTTTCGAGTATCCGCGGGTTTTCCGGGCGGGATATTAAAATATGCGTTTACGACGAGTTTATCCCGGAAAAGACTGCGCGCCCGATTCGGGCCGAGGGCGAGGCCGTTTTACAATTTTACGAGTCTGTAAATCGAAATCGGGAACTCGAGGGAGAGGCCCCGTTGAAAATGGTTTTTCTCTCGAACGCGAATAAGTTATCGTCGCCGGTTTTCGAGGCTTTCGGAATTACGAACTACGTCGATAAAATGGTACGGGGAAAACAAGAAGAATGTTATTTAAAGGATCGGGGCGTCGCGATCCTCAAACTTTCCGATTCCCCGATCTCGCGACAGAAAAGCAAGACGGCCCTATACAAGGCGAGCCAGAGCGAGGCGTTTAATGATATGGCGATCGGAAACGCTTTCGATATGTCAAATTATTTATACGTCCGGGCCGAGCCGATCGACGAGTACCGGATTATAGCAAAATTCGACGACGTGTATATTTACCGGCATAAATCCGAGGCCCGGTATTACGTGACGCGATACCGGACCGGGACCCCGAAAGCCGAGTATATTTCCGAGCCCTTTTCGATCAAGAAATTCAAGAAAGACTTTGCCCTCGTATTTACTGCATGGATCGACGGACGTATCTCTTTTAATGATTATTACTGTAAACTGACCTTGACAAAAGCGATACAATAGTTTATTATAATATTAAAGGCCCGATGCGCAAAGGCAGCCGGACGGAATCCGGGCGCGTGACGTTTGCCGCGTCATAACTCGGGCCTTATTTTAATATCGAAACGGAGCGATGAAGATGGAAACAATTTTGCCGATCATTCTACCACAGGCGCGGGACGCGATCATTATTCTCGGTTTTATTGCTATCGATATCGCGACCGGATTAATAAAGGCCGCAGCCCTCGGAAACTATACGAGCGAGACTATGCGAAAAGGACTTTTTCACAAAGTCGCCGAACTACTCGCGTTTGCTTTCGGGCTATTGGCCGATTTTACTTTTCCGATTATCGGAGTCAAGTTGCCGGTTTCCGTCGCGCGGAGTATTGCCGTTTATCTCTGCGTTATGGAATCCGGGAGCATAACCGAGAATATTGGCCAGATAAACCCCGATATCGCAAAGTATCTTTCGGGCATCTTCGAGAAAATCAAACCGGCGTCGCCTGACAACGAAAAGCCCGAGGAAATTAACGAAAGAGAGGCCGATGAAGAATGAACGTCGTAGCATTACACAAAACGTCGCTTTACGTTTATAACTTTATAAACGTCGACAGCATCACGAAAACCGGCGATAATATTGTCGTCCACGGTGTGCCGGCATCCGCGCCGAGCAGCAGCGCGACAAGCGTCACGTTCCCGGCCGCGGACTATCTCGTTTCAATTGTCGCGAACTGATTTCTTTTCCGATCCCCCGATCCTCGAGATCGGGGCCGAGGGCTTTTATGTGCGCGTCCTGCAAGCCCTTTTGAATCTGCGTTTACGTGGCCGGCCGCCTCTCACTATTTCCGGGCGTTTCGATATGGCCACGTATAACGCGCTATACGAATTCCGGTCCCAACATTATTTAAACGGCGATACTGTAACCGACCGGTTAACGTGGGAATTCCTACTTGATGAAGAAAGGAGTTGAAAATGGCAAAACTCAAAGTTTCCGAGTATATCGGCCTGATTAAAGCCGGTTATACTCCCGAAGAAATCGCAGCTTTCGAAAACGAAAGCGAAGACCCGAAACCGGCCGAACAGCCGAAACCGGCAGAGGATCCGAAACCGGCCGAGCAGCCGAAACCGGCAGAGGACCCGAAACCGTCCGTTACACCGGACGCGGCCGAACGTATCGAGAAAGCCGTCGCGGATTTTACGAAAGCCCTGCAGTCGTTTAATCTCGCGAACGCGCGGCAGCCGGGCGGGGGCGTCAAGGACCCGCGCGACGAGGCGACAGAAATCTTGACAAAATTCTGTAATATGTAAAGGAGAGAAAACATGCCTAACACCCCGGAAGTAACACAGGGCGCGACCTTGCTTAACGCGGTCGTTAAACAGGCGACCGGCCAGAGTGCAATCGGAAACCTGACAAACCTCTCGACGTTTGTATCGACAGCGACAACACTTCTCGCCCTGGGGAAAGACCCCGTACTTAATGCACTAACTCAGGTAATGGAAACGACCGTATTCGCCGAGAGGCCGTACGATCAGCCGCTCGCATCTCTCGCGATCCCCGGCGACCGTTGGGGGAATATCATTCGAAAACTGTCTCCCGTGGCCGACGAGATGGAAGACGACGACGCGTGGTTGTGGCCCGTTGCGTATGATGCGAACCAGAACCCCGCGGATGGTTATCACGAAGCCGTCGACCCGTTTATCATCCATAAACAGGACGCACTTGAAACCCATTTCATGGGATCGGTTTCATATATGCAGCACTTTACCACGTTCGAAAATCAGTTTGACGTGGCGTTCCATGGGCCGGCCGAACTGTCGCAGTTTTTCCAGATGCTCGTAACCGAGCGACGTAACGACCGCGAGAGTTTCGAAGAGGCGAAAGCCCGCCTGCTGCAGATTAACTTTATCGCGGCCCTTATTGACGAGAATAACAGCGATCGCGTCGTCCATCTTCTCACCGAGTACAACGCAATTAGCGGCCAGAGTCTCTCCGCTACTGACATTATGCAGAGCGGGAATTTCGAGGCGTTTGTGCGTTGGATGTACGCGAGAATTCGTACGATCGTCGGCCAGATGCGCGCCCGGTCCAACAAATTCCAGACGAATATCACCGGTAAAAACATTCTGCGTCATACCGACGCGAATAATCTCCGCGTCGCCATTTACCGGCCGTTCATGGAGTATATTAACTCTATGGTTCTCTCGAATCTGTATAACGCGGATATGATGCGGCTCCCGACGTACGAGGCGATCGATTATTGGCAGAGCATCCAGACCCCGGGAACGATCAACGTTACCCCGGTTTATACCGATACGACCGGCAGCCCGAAGACCGGCACCGCGGTTAATAACGCGACGGTTATCGGCCTTATTCACGACAGAGACGCCCTCGGTTATGCGATGCGCGATCTCCGTATGCCGGCCCCGATTTACAACCCGCGCGGCCTCTATTGGAATACCTACATTCATGGGCGTTTTACCGCCTGTCAGGATAACACCGAAAAGGCCGTTGTACTTTGTCTCGATTAAATCGAGAGATCGATTTCCTTTCTTTATGACGGTCCGGGCATCCCGGGCCGTCGCTTTATAAGGAGTAGAAAATGGACGTTTACTTTTTTAATTTCCAGAAACGGCGAAACTCGACCGGCCGGCCGCCGCTCCCGTCGACCCCGACGTATAGGACCGTCAAATTAAAAGACGGCTGCAGCATCGCGAAACCGGTCCTCGAGTTTTCTACTACTATTATCGGGATGGATAACGTTTCCCGGCTAAATTATGCCTATATCCCGGATTTCGAGCGTTATTATTACGTGACCGATTTTATACTCACCGGGACCATTGTAACGGCCTATCTCGTGGTTGATCCTCTCGCGTCGTTTCGTGATGATATCCTCACACAACAGCTTTATGTTTTACGGGCCTCGGCGAATTACGACGGTTATATCCGCGACACGAAATACCCCGTAAAGGCTGCGTATCCGTCAATCGGGACCATTTACGATATGAGGCCGAACCCGCTGCAGCCGGGCGCGCAGAGTTTCGGGTGCTTTGTGATCGGCGTCGTCGGTAAAGGTACGACGTTCGGCTCGGTCGATTACTACGCGATGAGTTATCTCGTATTTATTCAGCTAATGAATAAATTATTCAACTTAACGACACAATGGGCCGACGGTGGTACCGATCTCGCGGACGGGCTCAAAAAGGCGATCACGGACCCGATGCAGTATCTCGTTTCGTGTATGTGGTACCCGTACAGCGTGAACGATTTCGTCAATCGCAGTTTGGTTTCGAACGTGACCGGGATAACCGTCGGTTATGACACGATCGACCTCGGCGTAACGGCCTACAAATTTAACACGATGCTTAATATCGAGTTTACGAACCTCATATCATGCTCGACCCCGAGGCATCCGCTCGACGCCTCGCGCGGGAACTATATGAACTATGAACCGTTCGCCCGGTATTATGTTTCGTTCTATCCGTTTTGCTCGCTAATCGAACTCGATTCGACTTTGTTAAGCAGTACGACGGATTTCGTTTATACCGTGGACCTACGAACCGGTAAAGGCATCCTATCTATTTGCCCGGACCATACCGGCGACACGAACGCAGATTGGCGACCGTTGCGGCCGTTCCGGGTTATCGAGGCGCAAGTCGGCGTCGATATCCCCGTCGCGGTTATACAGACAGCGAAACCGTCGGGCGTCGGCGAATATGCAGTAAACGCAGCCGTCGCAGCCGCTACAGAATTCGGAAGCCCGACCGCGTTTCTCAAAAAGGCGTATTCGTCTCTCGTGCAAGGCGTCGGAAACCTTATCGGATCGAGCGACGAGGAACTACAGCAGTATTACAGCGAGATCGGAGAGACCCCGCTTAATTCCGGCGACGTCGGAAAAATAGCATCGGCCGGGGCCGCGATGAAATCGACGTGTGAAATGTTCGGATCGCAATCGACGATCTCTTTCAATAACCGGATGCCGTTCATGTTTTGGGGGGAGTTTTTCACCCCGACGAACGACGATCTCGCGGACTATGGCCGCCCATTGATGCAGAAAGTCGCGCTTTCGACGTTAACCGGTGGTTTTGTACTATGCGAGAATCCGCACGTCGCGATCCCGTCGGCCTTTTCGTCGGAAGTGACCGCGATCGAAAACTCGCTCGCGACGGGCGTTTATTTGGTGTAAATCATGCCGTTTGTTTGTAAACCGTCGGGGGGCTATACAGAGGGCTCGGCCGATTGGAATAATAACGCGGATATGATTTATTCCATACTCAACGCGGCCGGGTGGAGTGATTATGCCGTCGCTGCCGTAATTGGCAACTTGCAAATGGAATCGGGCCTAAACCCGTGGCGTTGGGAGAGCGATCAAGTCAGGCTTGACGGTTACGGTTACGGGCTGCCGCAGTTTACCCCGGCCCGGGAGTATATCGAGTTGAGCGGTTATCCCGATCACGCGCCCAACATGTCAACGACGGGCGTATCGGGCGGGAACGTTTCCGACGGGATCGCCCAAACGAATATAATTCGGGATAATAGCCCGATCGTAAAATGGACCGGCGTCACGTGGCGTTCGTACTGGTCAACGACCCTTTACCCGTCCGCGTGGGCGCGTTGTCAGCAGATACGCAGCACGTACGGAAAGACCAGCTTTACATATTCCGAGTTTCAGCACGATATACAGGACGTCAACGACGCGACGTATATTTTTTTCTCGGCCTACGAGGGCCCCGGAAACGCGGACGCGTACAGCGTATACGAGGCAGCCGGCCGGCGAGCCTATCAGTATATTACCGGCCACGAACCACCGGAGCCCCCCGGACCCGGACCGGAACCGGGCGAGGGAATCGCTGCATGGTTCGGCGTTTTCCATGACTTGAAAAAGCGGAAAGACAATGGTATAGTATATAAAAGGAAAGGGGGAGTTATACGGTGAATTTGCCTATACCCTACGACGTCGAAAACGTGGCGAAAGCCTCATATTCGCCCTCGACGTTTCATCTCGCGGATAACGCGTCGTTCGCTTTTTACGCGCGGTACCTATGGCAGAAAATGACGAACGTTTTCAAATTTACGCTCCCGCCCGAGTGGGACGAGGATTATTTCAAATATGTTCTTTTCGGAATGGGTTATATCCCGGTATTGTATACGAATGAATTCGGAGTGATCCCGCAGTACGGCGCGGCCGGGGGATTTAATCAGTTTTTCGAGCCTGATTTCGTGATTATCGCGAACGAATTACTCCCGGACGAGAGCGGCCACGAATTGAAGATCGGGCGCGATTGCGAAGTCGTTCGCCTCGCTCCCGATTGGAGAGGCGCGGGCGATCTTATCGGATTTTATGCGGCTAAAATGGCCCTATGCTCTCAGGCGATCGATATTAACCTTATTAACAGTAAAGTGGCTTTCGTATTCGCTGCAAAAAGCAAATCTCAGGCCGAGGCTTTCAAGAAAATGTATCAGGATATCGCGACCGGGGAGCCGGCCGTCGTTGTCGACAAGTCGCTATTTACCGAAGAGGGCGATGCGCAATGGCAGCTTTTCAGCCAGAACCTCAAAAATACCTATCTCGTTTCGGATATCGTTTCGGATATGCGAAAGATCGAAGAAGAATTCGACACGAAGATAGGAATTCCGAACGCGAATACTGACAAGCGCGAGCGGCTCAATACCGACGAAGTGAACGCGAACAACGTCGAAACCGCGATTATTGCCGCGGGATGGTTAAACAGCATCCGGGCCGGTTTCGAGAAAGTCAAAAAACTATATCCGGGCGTTAATTGCTCGGTCGATTGGAGAGTGAAACCGAATGTTACCGTTTCCGAACAGAGCGAGCCTCTCGATCGTTGACCTTTACAACGTCGACGAAACGTTGTTTGACGGGTTAACGCTGCCGCCCGATTTCGATACGAGCGAGAACCGCGAAACGTTGGTTAATCAGATTCTCATGCGCTCGAAAGATTTCGAGGCCCTATACCCCGACGCGCCTTTTATGAAAAAACAAATCGGTTATTGGTCCGGGGAGAATATTTTCGTATGGGATAAAGTATTCGCGTTGACAAAACTCGAGTATAACCCGATCGAAAACTACGATCGCATGGAAGAGAGCAGCGAAACCGGCCGTAACGCGACGGAGCGGACCGGAGAGGCGGTTTCGGCCCGGGCCGGGAGTAATAGCCAGAACCAGAGCGAAAACCGCGAGGAGAGCAGCAACGAGGCCCGAGGCGAGAATACAGAGACGAAAAAGGCCGGTTACAATACGACGACCCTCGACACGCAGAGCGGCCAGACCGGGAGCAGCAGCGCGACGAGAAAGGCCGCGACAGAGAATACCGCGACAGGAACCGGAACCACGACAGAGACAGCGACAGGACGGACGAACGAAAACGAAAACAGCAACCACAACATTTTAAGGACCTCGCGAATTCATGGCAATATAGGCGTCATGACTCCCGGCGATATGATCAGGAACGAACTCGGGATTTACCCGGAATTAAACCTTATTCACCGGATCGTCGAAGATTTCGTGACGGAATTCTGTATTATGGTTTATTGAAAGGAGAGCGAAAATGTTTCTTTATCCGTGGGGAGATATGCACTCGCTTAATTTGGGATGGTTTCTCCTGCAGTTTAAAGATTGGGTTGAAAAAATCCAAGAATACCTCGATAACGGGGGCGGGACCTCGGAAAACCTCGCGAACGTGATCGCGCCCGTTTTTAACGCGGCGAACTATTATTCAACCGGCGATTATGTGCTTTATAACAACGAACTATTTAAAGCAAATCGGGACGTTAACCCGGGAACGTGGGACCCGGACGCGTGGACGCAATGCCTTATTGTCGACGAAATGGGATCGGGCGGGGGCTCGGCCGGCGTTGATAACGTAGCCCGTCTTATGATTGCCGGGCAGTATAGCGCGTCTTTCGGTTATCAGAAATACGCTATTTGCCGGTACAATGACAAGTTATGGATGTGCAATACAAATTTGCCGTCCGGGGGCGAGGCGTGGAACGCGGCACATTGGGACGAGATCACCGTCGGGGCCGGGTTAACCGGGCTGCGTCGGAGCGTGGAAACGCTTTCCGACGATGTTACCGCATTAAATAACGCAATAGACGCCCTGGGAACCGAAGTAGATACCGCGAAAATAGTCCTCGACGATGGAACCGTGATCGATGATAACTCGAATACAACATATATCAGAATACCGCGACAGCTTGTCGAATTTACATTCGAACAAAACGGTAATATATGGCGTCGGATGAGGGCAACCACCGAGGACGCGTGGGGTGGATGGGAACCGATCGCGACAAAATCAATGTTTAACCGTACAAACTGCAATGCAGTATTTTTTGGCGATAGTTGGACCGTTGGAACCGGCATCGATATAGCAGATAGACCGACAAAACGATTTTCGGCTATAGTTTCTCAAAAACTCGGATGTAACGAATTTAATTACGGAGTCGGGGCCGCGGGTTTTATCCGGGCCGGTAATCTTATTTCTACACAAATAGCAACCGCAGCAAGCGCAATGAGCGCGGGTGAAAAATCCGGAACGGGCGTTGTCGTTATCGTTGGGGGAGTAAATGACTATAGACAGCAGTTACAAACCTCAACAATAAATGATTTCATAACGGGAGTTATTAACACAGCAACATTAGCGCACAACACTTTTCCAAATGCAATCATTGTTCTCGGTATAGGAAATACAAATCTTTCATATTTCCCGCAAGCCGCGAAACAATGGTATCAATGGGCGATCCGCGCGGCAGAAGCAGAACTCAAATTCCCGCATATAGTTATTAAAAACCTTTACAATGTCATTAGTGGACTCGCGGAAAATTATTCGAGCGATAATCTTCACCCGAACGAGTCCGGTCATGCCCGATTTGGTGGTTACATTGCCGACGCTATTCTCGGGGGTGGACAAGATGTTTCGTATTATGTACAAGACGTTGAACTCACTTCCAATTTTTCATGGGGTGAAACGGGCCGAGTAACTATAGCCGGGAAACTATACCGAGAAAACGACGAGTTTGTAATTACTCCCTGTTATCTTGCTATGGAAACGGCCATATCAGCAAATACGCAGTACGGATCAATTCCCGAAAAAATGGCACCGGCTCAAAATATGTACGGACAGTTTTACCGTTCAAACCAGATAAAAGGGGCATCGGCCATTACATACTCCGGGGGGTTATATATTAACCCGACGGAAAGCGTTTCGTCCGGTTTTATTTCGCAGTTACGTTGGTTTTTCGGGAAAGAAATCAACGCAGACGAAACATAATGTTAACGACGGAGCCCGGGAGCGATCCCGGGCCTTGTTTTGTCCTGGCTT
>Ga0256407_10009395_pt1 | contig 14017 bp, 11 predicted proteins | sample RumenRJG_04DNA_FD_193489 | JGI IMG/M metagenome (GOLD analysis project Ga0256407, IMG submission 193489) | Bovine rumen microbial communities from Lethbridge, Alberta, Canada - RJG_04 | ecosystem: Host-associated > Mammals > Digestive system > Stomach > Rumen | place: Canada: Alberta... | reverse complement strand
TGTCAATGTTCCAAATATATTGCGTAATAATTACGCATTTATAGATGTAATTTAACGTTTGTTTATGGTTGCACTCTGCTTTGAAAGACATTTTAACAGATAAGTATGGTGATATCAGTGCTATTCATCTACCTTATATCTTGCCTTGCTTCGGGTGTGACCTCCCCCGGCCCCTCCTAAAAGGAGGGGGGAACTTCGAAGGATGGGCTTTGAGTGCCTACGCCCCCGCCCTGCGGGCTTCCCCCTCTTCGCATGAGGGGGAGGGAGTTACTCCTTATAATATAATGCCTTCTTCAGCCTTGGTACTTACTTCCACCTTGAGATTAGGGGGCGTTGATGACAAAGTCGTGTGGATACACCTGCATGAGTGGATACACCTGCTTGAGTGGATACACTTGCTTGAGTGGATACACTTGCTTGAGTGGATGCACCTATTTGAGTGGATGCACCTGTTTGAGTGGATGCACCTGTTTGAGTGGATCTACGCCCCCGCCCTACGGGCTTCCCCCTCTTCGCATGAGGGGGAGGGAGTTACCCTGACTGCGAGTACGACATGTCGCATCCCTCTTTCAAGGAATGGGGATAGTTGGTATGGTTAATCTGTCCTCTCTTCTTCTAAGACGGGGTACTCTCTCATTTGAGATTCTACACCAAGTTCAGCCAGGACAAAAGAGTTATGGATGAAAGAAATTGTGAACGAATGTTAAATAATAGCCTTTTAGTGAAAAAAAAGGGCGAAATGTTTGGAGCGTATTCATATTTGGACTACTTTTGCAGTGTACTATTAAAGTAGTACACTATAACACTGATTTAATAATCATTTTAAAAAATACAACTATGGATATCATCATCACCGTTTTCACCGTACTGAGCATGTACCTGAACCTGTCAAGCAACCCCAACAGTGACTATTGCTACAACGCCGACATTGAGAATGGCGTAGTGAATGCCCTCTATGTATTCGACAACAAGAGCGACTACCTGACTCCCACCTATGCCTACCAATTCACCTACGACGAGGCAGGGCGCCTGTCGGAGAAAGCCACCTATAACTGGAACAAGGAGACGAAGACCTACGAGCCCTACTACAAATTGCAGTTCGACTACAACGGTCTGGGCTACGAACTCTCACACTGCCTCTGGAGCAAGAACACTCAAACCTGGCAACCCGCCGACGAGTCGATGGTCTACTTCCTGGACAACAACCATCTGCGCTCGGTGACCCATTACCAGCATGAGCAGGATACCGACCAGACCACGGTGAGCCATCTGTTCGTGCAAGACCCCTACGAGGACTATCTGCTCACCCTGCTGGCCAATGCCAACCAATAATGTAACCGCCAACCATAACCCATATAAAAAGACATTCATCATGATAGACATCAATAACATCAGCTTCGCCTACCCTGGCCAGAATGATAAAGTGTTCGACCACTTCAGTCTGCAACTCAACGCCAACAACATCTATGGCCTGCTGGGCAAGAACGGCACCGGCAAGAGCACCCTGCTCTACCTTATCTCGGGCCTGCTCCGGCCAAAAGAGGGCAGCGTGACCGTAGACGGCTACAAGTCGATAGACCGCCGTCCCGAGATGCTCGAGGAAGTGTTCATCGTGCCCGAGGAGTTCGACCTGCCCGCGATGACGCTCGACAAATACGTGAGCATCAACGAGCCCTTCTACCCCCATTTCAGCCGTGAGGTGCTAAACAACTGCCTCAACGACTTCGAACTGCCCGCCTCGCTCTCGCTGCAGTCGCTCTCGATGGGCCAGAAGAAGAAAGTGTTCATGAGCTTCGCCCTGGCCGCCGGCACCCGCCTGCTGCTGATGGACGAGCCTACCAACGGACTCGATATCCCCTCGAAGGTGCAGTTCCGCCGCGTGGTGGCCAACAACATGACCGACGACCGCACGCTCATCATCTCCACCCACCAGGTGCACGACGTGGAGTCGCTGCTCGACCATATCCTCATCCTGAGCAAGGACAAACTGCTGCTCGACGCCTCGGTGGGCGACATCTGCGAGCGCTACAACTTTGAGTACCGCGCACCCGGCAGCCGTACCGACGACGTGCTCTACAGCGAGCCCTCGGTGCAAGGCAACGCCGTGATCACCCCCCGCCAGGCCGGCACTGACGAGACACCACTCAACCTCGAGCTGTTCTTCAACGCCGTGACGCTGGGCAAGGTGAATGGCATGAACGACAACACACAATCCTAAACCCCTACTACGATGAGCAAGAATCTCAACTTCGATCGCCTGGGCAAACTGGTAAGATGGACCACGGTCACCGACCGGAGCCACATCATAAGAAGTTTTTGGATGTATTTAGCCTTACTGTGCATCATCCTACAGCTCGACAACCTAAGATTCGTATTGAACAGCGGAGTAAGAATTGGGTTCACCTATGGTTGTGTCATCGCCATGATAGTAGGTCTGCTGGCCGGCGGAGGATCCTATTTCTTCAACTCCTTCAACCAATGGAAAGACGGCATCAGAGAGCTCTGCCTGCTGCCGGCCTCACGCCTGGAAAAATTCCTCGTGCGCTACCTGTTCAGTTGGGGCGTGCAGATAGTCGGCTTCACCGTCAGTCTACTGATTGCCGACGTGCTGCAATATATCGTGGGGTTCGTCCTGGGCCGCGAGCCACTCTTCTGGGTCACGAGCCGTGTCTTCGAAACCCTGAACATAGTGAACTGGGACGGCAAGACAATCTTCGTGGTCATCGCACTGATGGCATGGAGCAACACGTTGTTCCTTTTGGGCTCAAACTTCTTCCGCAGCCTGAAATACAGCTTCGTCTACACCGGCCTCGTGCTGACTGCACTCTTTATAGGCTTCTTGCTGCTGTTGCCCTCCGGCAGTTACCAGACGGGCTTTGCTCTCGGCAGCATGGTGAAGCAGCATGGCATCGTCATCGGCTGCATCGGCATATTGCTCAGCATAGCCAACGTGATGGCAGCCTACCGTCTCTTTGGCCACCGGCCACTGATTGGCAGATTCATCAACCCCCTCTAAAACAGAAAGAATATGAAGAATTTCAATATCAAAAGATTCTGGCAGACTTTCAAATGGTATTTCTACGAGAACCGCGGCCTGATACTGAAATGGACCGCCAGTGTGGCACTGGTGACCGCCATCCTGGAACTGCTGTTCGTGGGCCTCGTCAGCATAAGCAAACCTTCGGAGCCGGGATTCTCGCCCTATACCCTCGGTTTGTTCGCCGCCAACTCCATATGCGTGGTATTAATCATGATTTCCGTCATCTATATCAACAGCAACATCTTCGGATGGATTAAACAGAAGCAGAAGCGCATCGCCTTCCTCACGTTGCCAGCCACCAACCTGGAGCGATGGACCACAGCCACCCTCTATGCCGCCGTCATCATCCCGGCATGCATCATCGCAGGCTATCTGGTGGGCGACGTGGTGCGCAACATCGTCTTCTACCTGCCGAGCAAAGGATGGGTCTTCGGCTTTGACGCTTTCACGAACATGACCGGACATTACGGAGGAAACACGACAATCCTGAGCAAAATACTGAACTACGTCATTCTCATCTGGACGAGCACATTCTTTGTCCTCGGTGGCACCTGGTTCAAGAAAGCGCCGTTCATCGTCATTACCGCCATCCAGCTGGCACTTTCCCTCTCGCTGGGTTTTCTGGCCAAAGTGTGCGACGCGCCATGGCTCGACCTGTGGAGCAACCAAGACGGCGCCACAGGCATAGTTCACCTCATCATCCTGGTGGCATTTTCCATCTTCAACCTATGGCTGAGCTACAGGATATTCAAGCGTTTCCAAATCATCACCTCTAATTGGACCAATCAATGAATTTCAGCAACGACAAAGCAATATACATACAGATGGCCGACAGGCTCTGCGACGAGATCCTCTCGGGGAAATACGCCGACGACGCCCGCATACCCAGCGTGCGCGAGTATGCCGTGCTATTGCAGGTGAATACCAACACCGCCATGAAGGCCTACGACCAGCTGGCACGCGACGAGGTGATCTACAACAAGCGCGGACTGGGCTACTTCGTGAAGCCTGGCGCCAAAGAGCAGATCATGACCGCCCGCCGCAGCGAGTTCCTTGAGGAACACCTGCCCGAACTCTTCCGCAACATGCGGCTGCTGGGCATCGACATCCACGACATCGAGAAGGCGTGGACGGAATGGGAACAGAAACAAAACGAAAAAGAATGACCATGAGAAAGAACCTGTTATTATTAGCATTGCTGCCCATGCTTGGCCTCCATGCCCAGCAACTGGAGGGCAGTTGGAAAGGCACCCTGAATGTAGGTCTGCAGAAACTCACCATGGTACTGCATATCGACAAGGACAAGTCAAGCGTCACCATCGACATTCCGGAGCAAGGTGGCGAGAACATCCCAATGGAGGTGAAGCACCTTTCGGCCGACTCCATCCACGTGACGTTATCGAAGAACAACGCCAGTTACGAGGGAAAACTGAACGACGGTCAACTGAAGGGTGTCTTCAAACAAAACATCCTCGCCCTACCGCTGAGTTTCGAACTGGGCGACGTGGTGGTGAACCGTCCACAAGAGCCCCATCCGCCTTATCCCTACACCACCGAGGAGGTGCGCTTCGTCAACCCCGTGGCCAACGACACTCTGGCTGGCACACTGACCTACCCCATAGGCTTCAAGAAGAAAAAGGCACCCGTGGTGCTGATGGTGACGGGCAGCGGACCGCAGAACCGCGATGAGCAGGTGTTCAGGCACAAGCCCTTCCTCGTGCTGGCCGACTGGCTGGCCCGTCATGGCATTGCCAGCCTGCGCTACGACGACCGTGGCACGGGGGCATCGACGGGCGACTTCGGAGATGCCACCACTGCCGACTTCGCCGATGATGCCCGTGCGGGAATCCAATTCCTGAGAAACCGCAAGGAGTTCCGCAAGGTGGGAATCATCGGGCACAGCGAGGGTGGCGCCATCGCCTTCATGCTGGGCAGCGAGGCAGTGCCCGACTTCATCGTCAGTCTGGCGGGTCCTGCCGGAAGGATCGACACCATGATGGTGTCCCAACTCAACCTGATTGGCCGCTCGCAGGGCATGACGCAGGACATGGTGAAAACCACCAAAGATGCGCGCAACTACCTGAAAATGGCCGACAAAAGCAAATGGATGGACTATTTCATCGATATGGACCTCTCTCCCTACGTGAGAAAAACCTTCTGTCCGGTATTGGCACTGGGTGGCGAGAAAGACCTGAACGTGCCGCCTTCGTTCAATACGAAAGCCCTCGAGGATAACCTTCCCCAGAACAAGCTCAACGTCATCAAGGTATATCCCGGACTAAGCCATCTGTTCCATCACTGCACGACTGGCAACCCCTCACTGGCGTTCAGCATCGAGGAGACCATCTCGCCGGAAGTGCTGAACGATATCTCAGGCTGGATCTTGTCGCTGGGAAAGAAGAAATAATTAGGAGTTCAGAAGTTCAGGAGTTCAGGAGTTCAGACAATAGAACTTCTTTGGGAGTTCAGACAATAGCACTTCTTAGGAGTTCAGACAATAGCCCGATTTCACCTGTTGTGCTTTAGTTGTTGTTAGCCATAGTAATGTCTGAACTCCTGAACTTCTGTAACTCCTGAACTTCTTTTTTGTTCATGGCCGTGTGAAGCCATCTTCCTCACACCGGCTCTTCAAGTGGTTGATGCGTGTATCGTAGTCGGGATGCGACGCGAACACCTTCAGCCACTTGGTGTATTTCAAGTTCTTCGATTTCGACATCTTCTTCAACTTCTCGAAGAGTTTCACCATGGCCCACGGGTTCTTGTCGTGGCGCTTGAGCAGGTCGTAGCCATAGTCGTCGGCCTCGATCTCATGCACCTTGGAGTGGGCGGCAGAGAGCACGGCACTGCTCACCGACCCGAGGAAGGAGTCGGAGATGGTGGCCCAGGTGTCGCTGAACACCCCGATGGCATCGGATGCCGCGCTGCGCATCATCGCACTGCGCCATGCCTTCTTCGAGTGCTTCAGGGCCACATGGCCTATCTCGTGGCCGAGCACCCCCAGCAGTTCGTCGTCGGAGAGTTGGTCCATCAGTCCCGAGAACACCCTCACGCTGCCGTCGGGACAAGCGAAAGCATTGAGTTCGGAAGTCTTGTAGACCTTGAAGTTGAGCGATATGCCCTCCACACTGTTGATGCCACTCATCACGCGCCTCAACCGCTTGGAGTAGGAATTGTTGTAGCCAAGCACCTTGTTCTGCTGGTCCATATACGCCACCTCCTCGCTCACCATCTGGGCCAGTCGCTCATCGGTGATGGTCATGGCCTGGTGGGTCTTCCATAGGCCCGTGATCACCTTGCCCCAGTTTTGTGCCGGGGCCGCAGAGGCCATCGTCAGGCATACCGCCAGAAGCAGGACCTTGATTATCCGCATCGGGAAAATCTTTCTCATCATGTGATGTTCTACTCTTTCTGTCCTGAAGCCTCTCCTTTTTCCCATTCTTCCCATTGGCGCATGGCCTCCTGCCAGTCGGTCTGCTCGCCTTCGGCGATGGCCTCCTTTTGCCGCTGAGCCTCGTCGCGGGCCTTGTCGCGGGCACGCTTGGCCTTCATCGCGGCGATGGTGGCATCGTCGAGAATCTCGATAGCCCCACGCCGGATGGCAGCCTGCAGTTCCTCCTCACCGAACGCCTTTCCGGGTTCGTTGAAGTCGGAGATATTGAACTCGTAGTTCACTCTCAGGTCGTGACGCACCAGTTTCTGCTGAGCACGGTTGCCCGCGTTCTTCTTGCGCAGCAGCACGCCAATCTCCTTGATTTCCTGTTGTGAGAATTTGTTTCTACCCATTATTCGTTTGTTCTGGCTTGCCAGAGTCTGGGCAAGCTTTTATGGTGTGGTGCTATTTCACCACCACCTTCTTGTTATTCATGATGACCAGGCCACGGGCATTCTCGCCGGCCGGGGTACCGTCGATGCGGTAGACACGGTTATTGCCAGAGGCGGCGGGAGCGGCGGGAACGGGACGGATGGCCGACAGTTGTCCGGTCTTCTCCAGGAATTCCTGCTGTGCCTTGGCCAACTGCTCAAGGAAGGCAGGGCTGGTGTGCAGCGCGGCATACCCGATGCTTGCCCCCACTCGACTGGCGTCGACATCGCTCTGCCAGTGGGCACCCTCTATCACACGGCTCTCGCCATACATCCATCCACGGGCGAAGATGGTGTCGGCATTGGCGGGATTGATCTCGGCCAATAGCAGAGCGGTGGTCCAACCACGGGAGGTGTGTCCGGAAGGATAACTGCCCTCGCCCCGCACACCCGACTCCGTATCCGGCGAGAGCAGGTGCTCGTCGTACATCTCGAAAGGTCGCAGACGCTTATAGAAGGCCTTGGGCTCCACACGCATCTGGTCGGTGGTGGTGAGGCTGGTCTCGAGCAGTTTCCAAATCTCCGGCGTGTCCTCACGCGAGATGGTAAGTCCGAAAGGAATGTTGAACTCTGCGAAGAGGTTCTCGAACGTCCAGATGGCATCGCGCTGTGCGATGGCAGCCCGCTCGGGATTGAGGCGCTGTGTCTTGCCCCACTGGTAGCGCACCACATCGTTGGCGAACTCCGGACTGTTGAAGGCCGGTGGCGGTGGCAAGCACTTGATGAGGTTGGGCAGTTCGTCTGTGGTTAAATAAGGTGTCACGGCGTCTTGTGCGCTCAACGAAGACGACGCACAGAAGAATGAAATGGCCAAAACGATGGCCTTGCTGAAATTCTTTTTCATTTGAATTTATTTTTTTGTTATTTTTTTATGATAAGGCTTTAAGGACTTTAGGGACTTTAAGGACCTTAGGGAGTTTAGCCTCGCAGCCTTTGTTACGTTTTCTTGTTTTCGGCGGGCAAAATTACTACATTTTTTGAAAATAGCGTGAATGCCCAAACAGATATATCCGAATTTTGATAAGTCAACTGTCGGCAAAACAGACAAATAAGTGGCGCAGGACGATTCGTTGTCTGATTTTGGCAGGAAAATTTGGAAGAATGGGGATAGTTTGCTTATTTTTGCAAAGATATTTGGAAAGACACCCATGAAACCCCTATGAAAATGAAAAAAATCGCTATCATGTGTATGACAGTACTTTTGGCGGGATGCAACGCCACCGACTTGGAACAGCAAGTCAACGAACTCTACGAGAAGATGTCGCAAGAGGAGCGCATCGCCCAGTTGAGAAGCGGATACATGAATGAGTTCTTCGACAAGCAAGGCGTGCTCGACACCGCCAAATGCCGCAAGGAGATACCCAATGGCATCGGCCACTTCTCGCAGTATGCCAGTCAGGAACCCATCGACCCCAACGTGCTGCGCGACCATGTGGCCGCCATGCAAGACTGGCTCATACACAACACCCCCAACGGCATTCCGGCCCTCTTCCACGAGGAGGTGCTGTCGGGTGTCAATACCAGTGGCGCCACCATCTATCCCCAGCAGATAGGACAGGCCTGCTCGTTCAATCCCGAGCTGGCCGAGTTGAAGACCCGGCAGACGGGCACCACCCTGCGCAAGATGGGTGGCGTGCTGTCGCTCTCGCCGATGGTCGACGTGTGCCGCACGCCTAGTTTCAACCGTCTGGAAGAGTCGTATGGCGAGGATGGCTACCTCTCGGCCGTGATGGGCACCGCCTTCGTGCGCGGTCTGCAGCAAGGCGACCTGCGCAAGGGTGTGGGAGCCTGCTCGAAGCACTACCTGGGCTATGGTGGTGGCGGCGATGCCGAGGAGAAAGAACTGATGGAAGAGATACTGCTGCCCCATGAGACGATGATACGCCTCGCCGGCAGCAAGGTAGTGATGCCCGGCTACCATGCCGTGCATGGCACCAACTGCGTGGCCAACGGCGAGATACTGAACGATATCCTGCGTGGCTACGTGGGCTTCGACGGCATGGTGGTGAGCGACTATACCGCCGTCGACCAGTTGCCCAACCAGCCCGACGAGGTGCACAAAGCCGCTGCAGCCATCAATGGCGGCAACGATGTGGACTTCCCCCGCGGCGTGGACTACGCGCATCTGCAGGAAGCCCTCAACCAGGGACTGGTGAAGCCCGAAGTGTTTGAGCGCGCCGTGAAAGACGTGCTGCGCCACAAGTTCCGCTCCGGCCTCTTCGACAAGGACGCCTACCTCTACAGCAAGGAGCAAATCGCCCTCGACACCCACGAGGAGCGCCAGACCGCCTACGATATCGCCACCCAGTCGGTGGTGCTGCTGCAGAACGACGGCACGCTGCCGCTGAGCAATGTGAAGAACGTGCTGCTGACGGGCCCCAACGCCAACAGCATGTGGGCCATGTGCGGCGACTACTCGTTCCCGGCCATGACCTATTTCTGGAAGATGATTACCGAAGACCTTGACCACCCCCACGTCATCAGACTGCTCGAGGGCATGACCGCCCACAAGCCCGAGGGCATGAACATCATGTACTCACGGGGCTGCGACTGGACAGAGGAGATAGAGACCAAATTCGCCGTGGGTGGCGACGAGCGGGCATGGGAGTATGCCATGCTGCACCGCAAGGTAGACGCTGGCGAGAAGGCCGACAAGCAGGAGGCGCTCGACATGGCCAAGGACTGCGACGTGATCATTGCCGCCATGGGCGAGAACGTGATGCTCTGCGGCGAGAACCGCGACCGGCAGGGGCTGCGCCTGCCAGGCAAGCAAGAGCAGTATGTGGAGGAGCTCATCAAGACAGGCAAGCCCGTGGTGCTGGTGATGTTTGGCGGCAGGGCCCAGGTAGTGTCGGGACTTGCCGAGCGCTGCGCCGCAGTCATCCAAGCCTGGTATCCGGGCGAGGAGGGCGGCAATGCCGTGGCCGACATCCTCTATGGCAAGGTATCGCCATCGGCAAAGTTGTCGGTGAGTTATCCCAACACCGAGATCAACGAGCCCATCTGCTACAATTACGCTGCACAGCACGACCCACGTGTGCAATGGCCCTTCGGCTATGGCCTGAGCTATACCACGTTTGAATACAAGAACCTGGTGATACCCAACAAAATGATGACCACCGACAAGTGCGTGAACCTCACGTTCGAGGTGAAGAACACCGGCAAGGTGGCAGCCGACGAGATTGCACAGGTCTACCTCTCGCCCACTACCGACGGACAGCATATCCGGCCTATCCAACTCCAAGGCTTCACCCGCGTGTCGCTCCAGCCCGGTGAGACGAAAAAAGTAAGCGTGAAACTCTATGTCGAGCAGTTCGGCTACTACAGCAACGACGGTCAACGGCAGTGGAACATCGCTCCCGGCACGTTCACCGTCAAGATAGGCTCCTCGTCGGAAGACATCCGTCTGAAAAAGGACATCACCCTGCAGGGCGACAAGTTGACGGCGCCACTGCGCACGTATTATTTCTCGGAACTTACCACCGCCCTCTAGCGCCACCGAAACCACGGCCTCCGGGGCGGTCGCCCCGTGGGCCGTCGAACCCGCCACGTGGACCGTCGAACCCGCCACGGCCATTGCCACGGCCGCTGTCACCACTGCCGAAGAGGTTGAGCCGATAGCTCACATGCAACATGGCATAAGAGGTGATGGCATTCACCGTGCGGTCGGTCCAGCCGTTGGCGTTCACCGTGCGCGAGAAGTTGGACTGCTCGTTGAGGATGTCGTACCATTGCAACATCACCGTGAGTTTCTTGCCTTTCATGAAACTGTGCGAGAGTTGCGCGTTCCATATCAGCTCGTTGGTGTTGAGCGTGGGGTCGCTGTAGCCCCGCTTGCTGAACACATGGAAATCGGTGGAGAGATTGGTGCCCCACGGGAACGTGATGCGCGTGTTGGCTCCATACGAGAAGTTCCAGGTGGAGAGGTTGTTGGTGGCCTGGAGCCGGTTTTCCGTGCGGGCATAAGTGACATTTGAGTTGAGCGAAACGTTGAGCCATCGGTTGCGATAAGAGAGCGACGCCGATGGCGAAACGTTATAGGTATGGGTGACATTGCGGTCGGGGGTGGCCGTACGGTTCAGGTTCACATAGCCCACATGATGGCTGTAGTTGCCATTCACCGACCCGCTGACATCCCATCTGTTCAAAGTATCGAGGGCCACGTTGAGCGCCACTCCTCCGTTGGCGCTCCAGTTGCCGTTGATATTCTCAGGCCTGCTGATGCGCCCACCTGTCGACTCGTTGTAGGTGACCACGTTTCCGATGGAGTTGCGGGTGGTCTGGAAACCGCCGTTGGCGCTGAAACTCCAGTGGCGCTGCGCCTTGGGGATGGAGATTCCCATGCTGTCGGTGACGAAGGTGGGGCGGCGCTGCATCTGGAAGTTGACGTTCAGGTTAGACGAGAACGACGGTTTCAGTCCCGGGTTACCCATGGAGATGGAGAGCGGGTTGGTGTCGTCGTAGATATCGAGCAACTGTGTGATGGACGGTTGCGAGGAGGAGCCCCGGAACCTCACCTGCAGGTTGGTCTGCTGATTGAACCGGTAGCGCAGGTTGAGCGTGGGCGAGAAGTTGGTCACCGTCCGCACCGTGTCGACTGGCACACCCAGGTATTGCTGGATGAAGTGCGACCGCTGTGGCTGCATCGAGATGCCGATGTTCATATTGTATTTCTCGCGTACGAAGCGCAACTGCACGTCGGCATTATGCCCGTGCTCCGTACGCTCGGAGTATCGGCTCAGGTTCCTCGAGAGGTAATCTTCGTAAGGATTGTCGAGAAATCCGAACAGGCGGGTCCAGTCGCGGTATTCGCGCAGCACGATGTTGAACTCGTCGTCGGAATAGTCGGGGAAGTCGTAGGTCAGCGGGTCGCTTTTCTGGTGGCTGTAGTTGTAACGGTAGCTCAACTGCAGGAAGATGCCCTGGATGCCCCTTGTTCCTCTTCTGCCCCGGTTGCCCTGCATCGACATGGGCCGCTCGTCATCGTCGTCGTCGGGCTTCACCTCTTTTCTATGGAACACATAAAGCGGTTCGGTATAGGTGAGTCCGAGCGAGTAGTTGAAATTGTCGTTGGGCGACGTGGTGTAGCGGTTGGTCTGATAGGTGGAGTCGTTACCCCACTGGTCGGCCACCTGATAGAGTTTCACCATCGACAGGTTGGCATTCTTGTTGTGTCCGTCGCGGTAACTGACATTGGCCGAGAAGGCCATGTTGCGCCCGTTTCGGCCCATTCTCCTGACGAGTTGCAACTGCGACGAGAGGTTTTTGCTGCTGCCATAACTCATCGACTTGTTCTCACGGCCATTGACCACGATGCCCTCTCGGTCCATCGCCTCGAGGCTCGTCTTGTCGAGCGGGTCGGCATACAACTCGAAGGGACTGACGTTGAACGAGGCCGAGTTGGAGAATCCCCTGCCGTCGTTGGTCGAGAAATTGATGTCGGGACGGAACGACAGCGTGGTGGCCGAGTCGATGGTCCATTGCAGGTTCATGTTTCCCGTCCAACTGTTTGCCCTGGAATAATTCTGGCTGATGCTGCTCGAGAAAGCCCCGCCACGGGTATTGACAAAACTCTCCGACCCCGAGCGGTTCCAGTTGTCGGTATTGTTGTGGTTCCATGTCACGCGCCCGCTTACCCTGAGGTTCTTGCCATTCTCGTAACTCACGTCGAGCGCCGCCGACTTGGAGTGGCGCTGTCCGCTGCCATTGCCACGGCCCCGGCCGCCACGGCCCGAGAAATTGCGGTCGTTCACGTTGTTGGCATTGCCCATGAAGGTGTAGCGCATGTCGCCGAAAGGTTTCATAGCCGTCAGACGCACGCCATAGCGGTGGTCGGTGCCATAGCCCAGGTCGGGGTTCATCTGGAGTCCCTTTCGCGCACTTTTCTTCGTGACGAACTCCAGCACGAAGTCGTCGTTGCCGTCGTCGATGCCCGTCTGCCGTGAGAGGTCGCTGGCCTCCTCATAGGCTTTCACCTGTTCGATGACATCCGAGGGCAGGTTCTTCATCACCGCACTGTTGTTGCCGGTCATGAAGTCGCGCCCGTCCATCTTGAATCGTTTCACGGTCTTTCCATTGACGGTGATTCCGCCATTGTCGTCGATTTTCGCACCCGGCAGCGCCTCGACCAACGACTCGATGACCGACCCCTCGGGCACCCTGAAGGCGGCGGCGTTGAAGACCAGCGTGTCTTCCTTCACCACCATCTTCGGCACGTTGGCTGTGACCACCGCCTCGTCGAGCACCAGGGCGTCGGGCTCCATGGCGATGTCGCGCAGCGAGGCCGTGCGTCCTTTCACTTTCGACACCATGCGGGTCTGCTCCTTGTAGCCCAGGAACGACACCTTCACCAGATAGGAACCGAAGTTCACCGAGCGGAAGGCGAAGTGACCCTGCGCGTCGGAGAGCGTGCCACCCACATAGGTGGTGTCGGTCTTGCTTCGCAAGGTGTTCAACTTGTATAGTTGCACTGTGGCATGGTCCATCGCCTTGCCCGATCCTTTCTCGACGACACGCCCCGAGAGGGTCTCGTTTTGTGCCATGGCAGTCAACGAGCCCATCAGGAAGAGGATGAGCGACAACGCGATGTTTCTGTAGTTCTCCATTGTTTTTATGTGCTCCGACGGGACTTGCTATGTACGGTCCGTCTATTTCAGGTTTTCTTGGATTTGGCTATTTCGAGAGTTCTCCGGGGAGGGTCGCCTCTGCCGGCTTCACGGGGATGAGGTAGAACTGCCTTCCCGGCTTGGGATCGAGCATCCACTGGTCGACGACGATATGTTCGTCGAGGGCACGGATGACGAGGGTGTGGGTGCCTTTGGACAGCGACACCTTGCTCTGCCGCAAGGCCTGCTGGCGGAGCACGTTCTGCTTCCACGGCTCCGACCGGAAGGACTCTTTGAGCGAGTAGACTATGGGGGCGCCATCGTCGAGGGTCACGGTGTAGCGCAGGTCGCCACTGTCGTTGGGCTGTGTGGGAATCATGGCTATGGTGAGCAGGTATTCGCCCTCGTCGGCCACATCGAACCGGTAGGAGAGTTCCGCCCCCTTGGGCAGTGCCACGGCATTCATGCTGTGGCCAAGCATCTGCACGGCCTGCACCCCTTCGGAGGCCCG
>Ga0256407_10009394_pt1 | contig 14018 bp, 8 predicted proteins | sample RumenRJG_04DNA_FD_193489 | JGI IMG/M metagenome (GOLD analysis project Ga0256407, IMG submission 193489) | Bovine rumen microbial communities from Lethbridge, Alberta, Canada - RJG_04 | ecosystem: Host-associated > Mammals > Digestive system > Stomach > Rumen | place: Canada: Alberta | collected... | reverse complement strand
AAAAAAAAATTTTTTAAATGCTAAATTAAAAAATAAATGAAAAAAAATATAACTTCACTAAATAAAAATTTATCCTTCAAAATAAATAAATTAAATCTCCTCATATAAACAGAAAAAAAAAAAAAATTCAAATAAAAATGTCAAAACCTAAAGTCTATTTCACAAAAACCTTAACTCCAGAACGTATAATCGATATATTCAAATGTTTAAACAAAGAACTCCCAGGTAAAATCGCAGTAAAAATTCATTCAGGAGAAGAAGGAAATCAAAACTACCTAAAGCCTTCATTTCTAAAACCAATGGTAGACTATGTAAAAGGTACTGTAGTTGAATGTAACACAGCATATGGTGGAGCACGTAATTCAACAGTAGCCCATCGTAAATTACTAAATGATCATGGTTGGAATAAAATTTTTCCTAATTTTGATTTATTAGATGCAACATACCCAGATTTAAAATTAGAAATACCAAATGGAAAAGTAATAAAAGAAACATATGTTGGTAAACATATTGAAAATTATGATTCAATGTTAATTATTTCTCATTTTAAAGGTCATCCTATGGGAGGTTATGGTGGTGCTTTAAAACAATTATCAATTGGTTGTGGTAGTATTGATGGAAAAAGTATTATTCATTCTGCAGGGAAATATATTAGTCAATATAAAATATGGAATGATTTACCTGCTCAAGATTTATTCCTTGAATCTATGGCTGATGCTGCTTCTGCTTTAGTTAAGTATTTTAAAGGAAATATGGCTTTTATTAATCTTATGTGTAATATGAGTGTTGATTGTGATTGCTGTGCTGTTGCTGAAGATCCTTGTATTAAAGATATTGGAATTTTAGGAAGTTTAGATCCTATTGCTATTGATAGAGCTTGTATTGATAAAGTTTTGGCTTCTGATGATCCTGGGAAAGAACACTTTTTAGAAAGGGTTAATTCTAGGAATGGAACTCATACTATTGATGCTGCTTTTGAATTAGGTTTTGGGAATAAGGAATATGAGTTGGTCGATATTGATTCATAAAAAAATTTTTTTTTATTTTTTTTAATTTTAAAAGGATTTCATGAAATATTTTTTTAACTTATAACTTCATTTTTAAGTTTTTATATTTTTGTTTTTTTTATTTTTTTTATAATTGATATTATAATATAAATAAAATATTATTTTTATTTTATAATATTTGAAGTAATTTACATAAATATTAAATCACTTTTTCTTTATTTATAAAATAATTCCTTTTATTTTAAAAAACATTAATATTTTTTTTGTTTAATATTAACATTTTTTAAATTGACACCAAGGTGATTATTTTTTTTATTTTGTAAAGGAATAATATTTTTATCAAGAATATTTTTATAACTTCCTTTACAATTTTTATTATGATTTTTATTATTTAAACTTTCCTCATTACTTTCATTATTTTTAATATGAACTTTCTTTTTTTTCTTTTTCTTAATATTTTTTTTTGGTTTATCAAAAATAGGAACTTCATTTTGTGAATATTCAGAATTATCACTCATTTGTTTATTATGGATTTTATTTCCAGATTTTGATCTTACTTTTTTAATAACAATATCATTTTTTGTATTTAAACTATTATAATTTTTATTATTTTGATTATTATAATTATAAATTTTTTGCATATTTAATTCTTTTTCTAACATATTTACTCTTTGTTCTAATGTTTTATATATTTCTAATGTTCCTTTTTGTTGAAGATTATTACTATCTTTTCTATCAAAAATATTTATATCTGGTTTTTTAATTATTGAAATATTATCATAATTATTTTCAAAAACATTTTCTGGTGATTTATTCATTGTGTTAAAATTACTTGATGATGTATGAAATGAATCATTTACAAAATTAATATTGTTTATATCTTTTTCTGAATTAAAATTTCCTTCAATATCATAATTATTACATAATTGATTATTCATTTCGAGTAATTTGTGATATTTAATTTTAAAATTTGAATTTTCTTTTAAAATATCATATATAAAATTTTCTATTTGATTTAATTTTTGTCTAAATTCATCAATTGATATTAAAATTAAGTTGTTTTTATTTAAATCAAAATTTAAATTTTGAATTGCATTTTTTGTTAAATTATTAAAAAATATATATGACAAATGAATATATGAATTATATTCTTTAATTTGAAATTTATATTTTTCTATTTCTTCTTTGTGTTTTAAATTTGTTTCTTCTAAAATTGATTCAAATTCTAAATTTTTTTGCTTTAATTTAATTATTTCATTTTTATATTCTTCATTATTGTTTTCATTTTCATTTTTTAAATATATTTCATCTAATTTTTTTTTTAATATCTTATTCTCTTGTAAAAGTTCAATATTTTCTTCTTCTAATGTTTTATTTTTTGATAAATTATCAGAATAATTTTTAGAATGTAAATTTGGAATAAAATTATAATTTTTTGATGGAATATTTGTGTTTATTAAATTGTTAGAAAAAGAATTTTTTGATTCATTTTGTATTAGATTTGGATTAGTTGAATTATTTGTATCTTTAAATGAAGAAATATTTTCATCTAATTTATAATTACCTTCATTAAATAATAAATTATTATTTTTATTTGAATCAATTAAATCTTTTACTTTTTTACTTTTATTTAAGTTATTTATTTCTATTTGTAAAATTAAAAAAATATAAAATACGTTTTTGATGTTCTTTAATTATATCATCAATCCAAGAAATATTCTCATCCATCTAATTTTAATAATTTAAAAATTAAAATGTAAAAAATATATATTAATTACAATTTTATTTTTTTATTATTTATTTAAATTAAAAAAAATAATTATTTATTTCGATTTTTATGTTAGTTTAAATTAATCAAATCTTTCCAAAAAAATAACAAAAAATAAAAAAAATTCTTATTATAATTTTAAAAATTATCCTTAAATATAAATACTATAAAAATAAATAAAACAAATAACACAAATAAACATGAATTTTGAAGACGAATTTGAAACAATAAAATTTAAATCTCTAACTAAAAATGATATAAAATTACTAGGCCCTAAAATGGAAATAGAAAAAAATATATATATAAAAGAAGAAAGTATAAATTCATCAAATGAAAATTCCGAAATGGAATATATACCAAATTCAAATTTAAGTTATTTATATAAAACAATGGAAGTTCAAAATATACAAGAATCAATTTTTCCTAAAAATAGAGAAGAATCAAATAATTCATCTTCAATTGATACTTCTCCTATATCAAATCAAGGAATTAATCTTATTGATTTATGTGAAGATTCAAAAAATATTGATATTACTAAAATTAATATTCCTGAACATATTCTTATTAAATATTCAAATAATGTTAAAAAAGTTGAAAATGCTCAAAATTTAATTGATGAAGAAGTTAATTGGATTATTTTTCAACTTGATTTTGATGTAAATAATGATAATTTAAAAAATGTTTTAAAGAAAATATTAGAATTACATAAAAAAGAATATAAAGATATTCCTTATATTGCTATTTATTATAAATATTTATATAAGGATTATTTAGATTATGAACAAATTTATGATATTTTATCTTTTTATGATATTGAATTTATTAAATTTTCACAAGGAAAAAATATTATTTTATCACAATTTGAATATATTAAAGAATATATGAGTAATGAAGAAAAAGAAGTTTTTTATAATGAATTTTTAAAAAATTGTTATTCTGAAATAGATTTAAAATATATTAAAGCATATTTTTCCTTTTTAAGTAGATTAAATAAAGATGATATAATAAATAAAGGAATAGAAATTTTATTATCAAATTTAATAAAATATAATAATTTCTCAAAATTAAAAAGTTGTATTCAAATAAGTTATAAATCAATTTCAAATATTTTTATGTTATCCTTACCAGAAATTGAACAAAACTTAATTTATTATTCAAAAGGAGAATTTGACAAAATAAAAGAAGCCCCATTTCCAGATGTAACAATAAAAGAAATAGCAACTCAATATACAACAAAAGATAATATTCAAGAAATAGAAATTTTAACTCAAACTGCAAAATATATTGCATGTTTATTAGGAAAATATCCTTTTATAAGAAAATTATTATATGATTATTTTTATGATAATTCAATTTTAAATACAAATCCAACTGAAAAAGGAAAAAAAATTTTAACTGTTTTTCATCCTTATTTTAGATGTAAGAGAATAAAAAATAAAAAAATATCAGATTTTATTCCTAATAAAAATAAAGGAATTTATGATAATAATAAAGGAGAATTTTATTTAGAAATTCAAGATTGTATTAATAATGGTTTAATTAATATGGAAATTCAAATAGAAAATAATGAAGAAAAATATTCAGAATTGTCAAAAAAATTTTCAATGTGCGTTAATGGAATAAAAAGTGAAAGTGAATTTAAAATTAAAATAAATCCAGAAGAAAAAAAATTTCAATATAGAATTATGAGAGATGAAGCAATTAGACTTTTAATAAATGATATAAATTATTTAAAAAGTGAATTTTTAGAAGATATAAAAAAAGAATTATATGATTATTCAATTAAATGTATTATGAGAAAATCAGCAAAAAATTTTCATGATTTAATAGCAAATAATTATTTTAATAATAATCCAAATAAAGGAAATTTAATTTCTTTATATATAAATCAAAAAAATCCAAATAAAATAAGTTGTGTTATTTTAAATGAAAATGGTATTTGTTCAAGAAATGATGAATTTAATTTCATAGGAGAAAAATCAATTTTAATTCAAACTTTACAAGATAAAACAAAATTTTCAGAAGAAGTAGCATTATTTAAAAAATTAGTAAATGAAAATAAACCAATTGCAATAGTAATAAGTGCAAATGATTTAAAGGCATATAATTTATTTAGAATGATTCAAGATAATATTAGTATTGAATATCATAATATTATTTTTTCTAGTTATATTTATTTATTATCAAGTGGAAATTCTATTATTTGTGAATTAGAAGATTATATTTTAGCAGAAAAACAAGGAAGATTTATTCAAAATCCTGTTGTTGAAATTTTATCTCTTTGGGATTATTCTTATCATAAAAATGAAATTTTAAATTTGAGATTAAGTAAATTTAAAAAGTACATTACTGAAATTGATTTTTATTGCTACATTTTAGAAAATGAAATTAAAAGAATTTTAAATGAAAGAGGAATTGATTTTGATTTATTAATTAAAATTAAATCTTTAAAAAATGAAATTTATTTTATTAATGGATCAGGATATTTTTCTGGAGAAAAGATTTATAAGGAATTAATTAATAGAAGAGAAAATTTAAATAATAGAAAAAGTTTAAAAAAAGTATTAAAAGATAATGAAAGATTATTTTGTGATATGAATGGTTTTATTATATTTAATAATGAAAAACAATATTTAGAAAAAACAAGAATACCTTATGAATTATATGATGAATTTTATAATGAAATTGGAAATTTACTTTCAATTGATAATTTAAATGAAAAAAAATTAAATTCAGAAATTGATTCTATTATAAATCAAATAAAAGAAAAAAATATTGAAAATGAAAAAAATGAAAATTTATCATTTTATATTAATGAATTAATATCCCCATTTCATATAGAAAATAATGTTTATATAACACAAACAAATGAAGAAATATTCCTAATGTTAATAAATGATTCACGTTCATTTAAAAAAAATTCAATTAAAACTGCAATTACTGAAAGAATTGATGATGCAAATAAAACAATTATTTGTAATATATTTGAAAGAGATAGATTTATTCCAGCAAATTTAAAATTTGAAAATACTGATAATAATATTGAAGATTTTCAAAATGGTTATGTTTTCAATTGTAAAATTTTAAGTATTGAATTTGAAACTTTAAGTAAATATGAAATAAATATTACTTCTAAAGTTGAAGAATTAAAAAATTTTAAATGTTTTATTCAAGAACAAATTGATTCTAATTTATTTGAAAAATTTGAATTTAATGAAGAAGAAGATTTTGTCAATAAAGATATTGAATTAATAGAAAAAATGAAAAATGAAATCCCTGAAGATAAAAAATTAAAATATAGACATTTACAAATGTTTTATAATTATTCATTTGAAAAAATCAATTTTAAAACAGCTTTAACAATTTTTAAAAATAAACAAAGTGGTGATTTTATTTTTAGACCTTGTTATATAAATGATAATGTTACTTTAACATATAAATTAGATGATGATATAATAAATAATAAATATATAAAAATATTAGAAGATGATAATCATAAAAAATTATTTGAATTTGAAAATGTTATATTTAATAATATTGATGAATTAATTGCTAATTTTAATAATAGTTTTGTTAGAAATATTAAATCAATTATATCAAATAAACATTATATTAAAGGAAATACAATTGAACAATTTAAAAATGAAGTATGTAATTTTGGAAAATTAAATAAAAAAATAGATCAATTACCTTTTTGTTTAACTTTTTTAAGTGATTTCCCTGATTATGCAGTTTTAGGAATTTATTCAAATACTAATTATTGTAATATTGAATTTATTAAAATCGAGAATAATCATTTTATTTTTCATGATGAAAAATTTGAACTTATTGATAAATTAATTTCATTTATTAAGAAAAATTATTTGAAAAAAGAATATATAGAATATCAAAATAGAACTCCATTCCCAATTTATTATAATCAATTAAAAAAAATTGAAGAAATGTTTCCTAATATAGATGAACCTTTAGATGATAATAATAATTATAATAATTATAATAATAATAATTATAATAGAAACAATAATTATAATCACAGAAACAATTCATATGATAATAATAATAATAGGAGAAATAATGGAAATCTAGGAAGAAAAAGAGAAAGAACTTATATAAATAACAATAATGATAATTTTTCATGGGGTATTAATAATAATAATGATAATGATATGAATAATAATGGTAATAATTTTGAATGGTCAAATGGAAATATGGATGTTGAGGTAAATACACAATTTATTAAAGATGAAAAAGAAAATAATTGGCAAAACAATAACAATACAGAAGGTTGGGGAACAAATAATAACAATGAAAATAATAATGCCTGGGGTAATTCAAATAATAATAATAATGATAATGAAAATAATAATATTTGGGGTAATTCAAATAATAATAATAATGATAATGAAAATAATAATGGATGGGGTACTTCAAATAATAATAATAATGATAACAATGATAATAGTGGATGGGGTACTTCAAATAATAATAATAATGATAATAATGATGGAATTAAAGGGGATAATTCAAATAATGAAAATAATAATTCTGGAGGATGGGGTACAAATAATAATGATAATTGGAATAATAATGATTATAATAATTTTGGTGATAATATTGAAATAAAAAGAGAACATAGTTTTGGAAATAATAATTATAATAATGATAGAGGAAATAAAAGAAATAATAGAGGAAGAGGTGGAAATAGAGATGGAAGAGGTAGAGGAAGAGGAAATGATAGGGGAAGAGGAAATGGAAGAGGAAGAGGAAATGGAAGAAATAATTTTAATCATGATAGAAATAGAAATAATAATAATGTAAATAATAATAATGAATTTAGTGATATATGGAAAAATTCAGATAATAACAATGAAAATGATAATGCTTGGGGTACTTCAAATAATAATAATAACAATAACAATGATAATGCTTGGGGTACTTCAAATAATAATAATAACAATGAAAATAATAATGCTTGGGGTACTTCAAATAATAATAATAATACAAATGAAAATAATAATGAGTGGGGTACTTCAAATAATAATAATACAAATGAAAATAATAAAGAGTGGGGTACTTCAAATAATAATAATAACAATAAAAATGATAATGCTTGGGGTACTTCAAATATTAATAATAACAATGAAAATAATAATACTTGGGGTACTTCAAATAATAATAATAACAATGAAAATAATAATGAATGGGGTACTTCAAATAATATAGAAAATACTAATAATGAAATTAACACAAATTCAGGAGATAATTGGGGAACTCAAAATAACAATTTTGAAAACCAAAACCAAGAATCAAGTCCCTGGGGAGTAACAACAGAAAATAACAATAATCATGAATCAAATTGGGGAACAAATTCAAATATAAAAACAGAGCAATCAAACTTTAATGAATGGGGAACAAACAATTCATCATCAAACAATAATAACACAACAAGGAATTATAATACAGATAACAATAATAACAATAATTCAAACAACAACAGAAATAACAACAGAAAAAATTTTCATAATGACAATAATAAAAAAAGTGGTGGTTGTTTTCAATGTGGAGAATTTGGTCATAAATCAAGAGATTGCCCAAATAATAATAATAATAATTTTAAAAAAGATAAAACTTGTCATGAATGTGGTGAAATTGGTCATATTGCTAAATTTTGTCCTAATAAAAAAAAGAAAGGTAATAATAATAATGATATTGAATGTAGATATTGTCATGAATTAGGACATAAAATTATAGATTGCCCTAATAAAAAAGGAAAAGGAGGACCTCATGGAAAAGGAAAAGGATGTTTTTTCTGTGGTAAAACTGATCATTTTGCTAGAAGTTGTCCTAATAATAATAATCCCAATTATAAAAGAAAAGGGATAGGAAAAGTTGAGGATGGTGAAATTAAAAATAATAATAATTCAAATAATTTCGATTGGGGAACAAAAGATAATAATAATAATAGTGATAATACTTTTAATTTAGATTCTAATAATCAAAATAATAATTATAATTGGGATACAAGTAATGTTCAAAATAATAATAATAATAATGATAATACTTATAATTGGACTTCAAATAATAATGATGGTAATCAAAATAATAATAATGATAATAATTATAATTGGACTTCAAATAATAATGATGGTAATCAAAATAATAATAATGATAATAATTATAATTGGACTTCAAATAATAATGATGTGAATCAAAATGATAAAAAAACAAATGAAGAAGGATGGAATAATAATAATGAAAATAATAATATATATGATGAATGGAATAATAATAAAGAAGAAAAATTAAACAATAATACAAATGAAGGAGAATCAAATAATAATAATGAAAATATGAATGAAGGTGAAGGAGAATTGAATGATAATAAAAATGAAAAATTAAATAATAAATTGTCATCAAATAATAATGATAATCAAAATAATAAAAATACAAATGAAGGAGAATCAAATAATAATAATGAAAAAATGAATGAAGGAAAAGGGAATGATAATTTTAATAATCATAATAATGATGAATTAAATACCAATAATAATAATGAAATTAAAAATGAGGAAGAAAATGAATGGGGAAATTAATATTCTAAATTGTATTAAAAATTTTATTAAAATTAATTTACCAATTAATTTAATAATATTATTTTTATAATATAAAAATGACATTATTTTTAAAATATAAAAAAATTATTTTTTTCAAAAAAAACTTATTAAATTTTAGAACTAACATCAGATCTATTTTCAACTTTTAATGTTTCATTATCAATTTTATTTTTATTAATAAAATTTGCTATATTTTTAATTTCACCATATGCAGAATTATAAATTGAATTAGCAATATCTGGAGGATAATAAATTTTTAATGCATTAAACCAATCAAAAAATAAAAAATCACAAACTAACAAAAAATAAAATTAAAAAATTAAATTTACTAAATAAAATACTAATAATAATTATAGTGATAGAATTTCTAAAATTATAATCTTTTTTCCCAAAATCAAATAAAAATAAAATAAAAATAATAATATCTATTAATAAATCAATTGCTGTGAATCCCCAATATAAAGCAAATGAATTTCTAAATTTATCACTATTATCACTTATTAATTTTGAATATGATTTATATAAATTCTTTTGTATTTCATTAATTTTTAAATTCTCAAATGATTCGAATTTATTAATTAAATCTGATGTTTTAGGTAAATCATATAAGATTTTAAATCCTATTAATCCTCTTATTACATGAAATATTAAAAACCAAATTCTCCAAAATTGTTTTGGTAAAGAACAAAAAAGAATAAATGATAATATAAAAATAAATATTTCTAATATTCCAATCCAATAAAAATTTAATTGAACTTCTTGGATTGAAATTTCACTTTTTGTACAATAAATTAAAAAATCAAAAAATTGTATTTTTTCTTTATTTGATTTTTTATTTTTTTCATATATATTTGTTTTTTCTAACATTTTTATAACATTATATTTAATAAATTAGTTTATTTGAAAAATAAATTTAAAAAAAAAGATTAAATAATAAAAAAAAAAAGATTATTGTTTTATATTTGATTTACTTCTTTGAAATTTACCAAAAGATAATCTTTTCATTTTATCATGTTCTGTTTTTAATTTTTCATAATCTTTTTTATAATTTTGTGATATTTCATCAATTTTTTTTTTTTCTTTTTGATGAAATTTAATTTCTTTTTTTGCCAATTCTAAATTTTCATTTAAAGAATCAATTTCAATTTTTTGTTGTGAATTAATCTTTAATAAATTTTCTTGATCTTGTCTCATTTCTTCTAATTGTTTTTTTAATTCTATAATAGTAAAATTTAATTTATCATTTTCATTTCTATGTTGTTTAATTAAATCTTTAATTTCATCATCTCTTTGTTTAATTATATTATTATATTTATCTTTAGAATCATTAAAGTTATTATTTAATTTTTCAATTGTATCTTCATATGAATTAATAATTTTATTTTTTTCAGTTGAAAAATTTTGAGTATAAAAATTTATTTTTTTTTCATAATATTCTTTAATATCATCATTATCTCTTTGAAGAGAGAAAATAGTATTTTCATAATCATTCATTTTATCGTTAAAACCAACTTTATTTTTATTTATTTGTTCTGAATATTGATTTACTTTATTAACTAATTCATCATTTGCTTTTTCTAATTCAAAATTATGATTATATAAATAATTAATTTGATTATCTTTTTCATTTACAATTCTCTTTAATTCTATTTCATGATTTTCTATTATATTTTTTATTTCCATTGCATTTTTTGCATTAATATCATTAATTGTATTTTTCAAATCTGAAATTTGACTTTCATATTTTTTTTGTGTATCATTTAATTGTTTTTGAAGAATAAAATTTTTATTATTTAATTCTTCTTTTTCACATTCATATATTTTTTTAACTTCATTAATATATCCTTGAGTTTCATTTTTATTTAAATTATTTAAATTATTATCATAAATATAATTTGGATTTTGATTAATAAATTGTGAATTTGAATTAAAATTACTTTGAATTGATCTATTTGAAAAAGGAAGAGTTGATTCATTTTGATTTGTTTCATTATAAATTAATTTTTGAGTTATTAATTCCCTTTGATGATTCCTTTTTGTTGGAAGAGAATGAATAAATGTATCACATTCTGAACAAAATATATTAAAAGGTGAACATTCATTACAAAAAAATTCTCCTTGCTTTATTCTACATCTATTACATAATGATTGAGAATTATATGTAGAATTATCTAAATCTGGGAGAATAGGTGATTCCATTTGTTATTATTTATTATTTATATAATTTTTAATTTTTTTAATTATAATATTAAAAATTTTTTCTATTTAATAGAGTAAAATAATATTTTTAATTGTATAATAATTTTATTCTTTTAAATTATATTTTATTTTTATGCAGTATATTCCATATTTACAATATCATGTTCACTAATAGTAAACATATTATTTAATACTTCAACAAATTCATCCATATTTAAATTAATATATTCATCTTTACAACCAATAATATTTTTAATTTTAATATTTGGATTATAATCTGTTATTGTTTTATAATTATTAATTGTTGGACCTTCCTTTAACATACTTATACCTTTCATAATAGGAATTAAATTTTCATAAACATTCTGATCATTTTGATCCGTTTGAATTTTAGTAATTTGTTGTGAAACATTCATTTTAGTTTTCCATTTTTCATCTAATTCATTTAAAATTTTCATTTGTTCATCCATATTATTTTTCAAACTATTAATTAATTCATCTCTTCTTTTTTTAATAATTTCAATTAATTTATCACTTTCTTTTGTAATTCTATCAATTAAACTTTTAGTTTGAGTAGACAAAGAATTTTTTGCTTGTCTTACATTAACACTTGGTTTTTCGCAATATTCATGTTTAAATAATTCACTATTTTCATCAATCATTGTTCTTAAATAAAAAGATAGTTCTTCTAATGATAAAAAATCATGTCCTTTGTGTACATTTGGTGACATAAACATACAACTTGAACATAAGTAACATTTACAATTTTGACAATAACCTTCTACTTGTCTTTTATGAATTGGACATGTTAATAAAGTATTATTTGTATTTGTTGTCATTTTTTTTTTAAATTTTTTTTTTTTGTTTTTTTTATGAAAAATTAATTTATTCTTTCTAATATTTATTCTGTTTAAAAATAATTTTAAATTTAGAAAAAATGTAAAAGTGAAACAAATAGTATTTAAATTAATTTTTATTATAATAATCATTTAACAAAAATAATGCTAATAGATATATTAGAATCACATCAATTCACTTTTGGAAATAAAAAAAACCTAAGAAAGAAATATCCAATTTTTTTAAGTTCAAAATCCTTTATGATAAAGAAAAATTGTATTAATGAACATATTAATCTTATTGAATCAAGTGAAGAAAATAAACAACTTGAAATAATAAAAATGATTATTTTTAAAAGACATATTTCTTCAATAATTATTCAAAGAAATTTTAGAAAATTTTTGGTAAACAAATACCTAAAAAAATATTTAATGCTTTATAAATTACTTTCCAAAAGAGAAAAATCAATATTAATTCTGCAAAAAAATATAAGGAATTATTTAATTCAAAAACACTTTAAATCTTTATTAAAAAACGATGCAATTTTTTTATATGATTTCCCAAAAGATTTGCTTAATAGTATTTGTATTCTTTCAACATCAAAAGAAAAATTTTATGAAAAAATAAATAATAATAATATAGAACTTTCTATTCAACTTTATAAACCGAATATAATATTAAAATTCAATTATAGCAAATATTTAAAATGTTATTATGTTCCATTAAAAAAAATAAAATTATTTAAGAAAAAGTTAATTGTAAATTTTATTGTTAATGGAGAAAGAATAATAGATCCAAGATTTTCTATTATAAATGATTCTAAAGGAAACTTTTTTAATGTTATAAATTCATTAATGATATTTAAAAAATTAAAACAAAGATCACCAATTATTAAATCAAATTTTAAAGAACCAAAAATTTGGGAAGAACTTTTTGTTTTAAAACAACATAGAAAATTAAGTTTTGATACAACATCATCCTTAAGTTCAAAAACAGATATTTCTAAAGAAATGGAAAGAAATCAAGGTGATTATACTTCCATTTATAATAGAGCTAATAATAATAATAATAAAAAGAAAAAAAAAGTTTTACAATCTATTTTAAGAACTAAGAGAAAAAATAATAATGTAAAAAATAGAATTAAAAAAGTTTCTTTTAAAAAAGAAATTGAATTTCTTGATTAATAATAATTATAAAAAAGTATATAATTTATCTTTTTTAGAATAATGTAAATTAATTTTATATAGAGTATAGTTAGAGCAAAAAATTTTTCAAATAATGAACAAAAATCTAATGAATAATTAAATTGTAAATATTTTTGAAAATTATTTTTGTTAAAACTCATATAAAGTAAACTATAAACATATATAATGATTAAATAATATTATATTTTTATCATAATTATATGTGGATTTTACTTCTTTATAATAAATATATTAATCATATCCACATACTATTTAAATGTATTTTTTAATTTATAAATTTTAAAAATTATTCTAATTTTATTTTTTTTATCTATTTATTTTATAAATCAATTTAAAAAAAGATAAATATGAATTCAAATAATGAAAATGAATCTCAAAATTTGAATAT
>Ga0256407_10009393_pt1 | contig 14018 bp, 10 predicted proteins | sample RumenRJG_04DNA_FD_193489 | JGI IMG/M metagenome (GOLD analysis project Ga0256407, IMG submission 193489) | Bovine rumen microbial communities from Lethbridge, Alberta, Canada - RJG_04 | ecosystem: Host-associated > Mammals > Digestive system > Stomach > Rumen | place: Canada: Alberta... | reverse complement strand
ATTACTACTGGTGTTGTTGCCATAATTCTTTTCCTTTCTTTACTTTAAATTGTTAATACTATACCTTTTTTAAATTCACTTCATTTCTCTGTCGCGAGTCGCTTTGTTGACTTTTGACACTGCAAAGGTACGACGACTTTCGCCACATTCCAAACTTTTTTGAAAATTTTCCTCACTGTTGTAGCGACACGAAAACTTTTCTGCGACAGATTCGGAACATAACTTCAATTTCTGTCGCAAAAAAGATATAATTCTTTTGTTTTGCTCTCAACTTTTCGTATCTTTGCACTCAGATTCATAATATTAATAGCCCAAAACCAACATGATGAAGAAAATTCTATTCTTTACAGTACTCCTGGTCAGTGCCCAAGCAGCAGTGGCTGAACAGGTGACGATCCAAACTAAGAACACTACGATGGTTCTGAACGTGGACGAAGGCAAACAACCCCAGTATGTATATTATGGTGCCAAACTGAGCGACTATGACCTGACACACATGCAGACACCTCGCAACGGCAGGATGGATGCCTATCCTGCCTATGGCATGAACTGTCCGGCAGAGGCTGCTCTCGCCATGTGTCATTCAGATGGCAATCTGTCAACGGTCCTTATTGCGACAGGTGAGGTAAAGAAAGAAGGTCAGACAATCCATATCCGTATGAAGGATCCTGTGTATCCCACTACTGTTGATCTCTGTTACAAGGCTTTTGTGGAGGAGGATATGATCGAGACCTGGACGGAGATCCGGAATGGTGAGGCCAAGCCTGTCACCCTGACGCAATTTGCCTCCATCAGCCTGCCCATCCGTCGCGGCAATGTGTGGATGTCGCATTTCTATGGCTCTTGGGCTAACGAGGCCCGTCTTGTGGAGGAGCCCGTATTGCCTGGTGAAAAGGTCATCAAGAATAAAGATGGTACACGTAACTCGCATACCGACCACGCAGAGGTGATGTTCTCGCTTGACGGCAAAGGACAGGAAAACAAGGGCGACGTCATCGGTGCTGCCCTCTGTTATAGCGGCAATTTCCAATTAAAGATTGATACCGACGATACAGAATACCATTATTTCTTCGCAGGTATCAACCCTGATAACTCTGAGTACCATCTGAAGAAGGGCGAGACCTTTGTAACTCCCAAGGTAGCTCTGAGTTTCTCGAAGTGCGGACTGTCTGGTGTCTCTCGCAATTTCCACAAATGGGGTAGAAAATATATGCTTATGCATGGCGACAAAGAGCGAAAGATCCTGTTGAACTCTTGGGAAGGTGTCTATTTCGATATCAATCAAGAGGGGATGGACCAGATGATGGGCGACATTGCCTCGATGGGCGGTGAACTATTTGTAATGGATGATGGCTGGTTTGGCGACAAGTATCCTCGTAAGGTTGACAACTCTTCACTTGGCGACTGGGTGGTCGATAAGAACAAACTGCCTGAGGGCATTGAGGGGCTGTTGCGCGATGCGAAAAAACATGGTATCAAGTTCGGTATCTGGATTGAGCCTGAGATGGCGAATACGGTCAGTGAGCTTTACGAGGCTCATCCTGACTGGATTGTGAAGGCACCGAAGCGCGAGCCCGTGTTGGGTCGTGGTGGTACACAGGTAGTGCTCGACATGTCGAATCCTAAGGTGCAGGACTTTGTCTTCTCTATCGTCGATGACCTCATGACGAAGTATCCAGAGATTGACTATATCAAGTGGGATGCCAACATGCCCATCCTAAATCATGGTTCGCAGTATCTGACGATGAACGACCAAAGCCACCTCAATATCGAATATCATCGTGGTTTCCAAAAGACCTGTGAGCGCATCCGCGCCAAGTATCCTGACCTCACCATCCAGGCCTGTGCCTCTGGTGGTGGACGAGCCAACTGGGGCGTGTTACCTTATTTTGATGAGTTCTGGGTATCCGACAATACCGATGCCCTCCAGCGTATCTATATGCAGTGGGGCACCAGCTACTTCTTCCCTGCCATCGCAATGGCGTCGCATATCTCGGCTACACCTAACCACACCGTCTATCGTACCACCTCACTGAAATATCGTATTGATGTAGCTATGAGCGGACGTCTCGGTATGGAAATCCAGCCCAAGAACATGAGCGAAGCCGAGAAAGCGCTCTGTCGTCAGGCTATCAAGGAGTATAAGGAGATTCGTCCTGTGGTGCAGTTTGGTGATATCTACCGTCTGGTGTCTCCTTATGACAAGCAGGGACTCGCCTCACTGATGTATGTGAACGAAGAGAAGACCAAGAGCGTGTTCTTCTGGTGGAAGACGGAATCATTCCAGAACGAACATCTGCCACGTGTCAAAATGGCAGGTTTGAATGCCAATAAAATATATAAGGTACGCGAGTTGAACCGCATCGACCTGAAACCTATGGATATCGAAGGGCAGACCTTCAGCGGTGAGTATCTGATGAATCACGGTTTGGAGATTCCCTATAACCTGAATCCGGAATGGTCGCAGAAGAGCGACTGGAGCAGTCGTGTGCTCCTGCTTGAGGCAGAATAATTACAAGGCTTGATAATACGCCTCGTCAGCGAAAGCGAGTAGTTCCTTATCACCTCGACTGTCGCCATAAGCTATGAGGTGGTAAGTGTTGCGGTCAGGATAAAGGGCAAGAATGCGGTTCACCTTTTCCTGACCGTAACAGTTCTTTGTGAGGAAACAACCCGTGAGACGACCATCTTTGACTTCTATCTGTGTGCCCAATACCTTCACTTGAGGGAAAAAAGGCTGCACCCAGTTGTCGATGCTCGCACTCACAATGAGTGTATCGGCTTCCTCCGCCTGCGCTTGCGCTACTAACTGGAGTCCCTTGGGACGTAACAGGGAACGACTATCAACAGCAAAACGCTGGCAAAGGGAATTAAACGCTTCAATAGTCATTCCCTTAAAGAAATAGGAGAAGACTTTCTGCTTGGCCTTCCAGTTCGGATAAAGTTTCAGTTTCATCAGTACCAGCAGATGGGCATGACACAGGAATCCCCATACAAAGGCGGGGGTGCCTTTGGCATAGCGGATAAATGCCAACAGGGTGTCACTGGTGGTCAGAGTCCCATCGAAATCGAAAGCATATACTTTTCTCATAGCTTTGGACTAGGCATCTGATCGATAATCTTTTTCACAAGCCACGACAGGAACAGTGTTGCCACGAAATAAAGCAACAGGCCTGCATACAGATCGTCCTGAATATAAGGACGCACAAACACTTTACGCACTAACGGATGGGTGACGAAGATAGCTGCAGAGATGGTGCCTATCCAAACAACATAAGTCATGATGCTTTCAGGCAGCAGTTTGACAAGTGCTATCGTTCCAACAACAATCAATGCTGGAACCCAGAGCCAGGCTTGAATATGCAAACACATGACAAAGATGAGAGCCACCGACAACAATAAGATACCAAAGAAAGCTACTCTGTTCTGACTAAAAGAAGCCCAGAAACCTGTGTTCTGAAGTCTGGCTGTTAGGACACCGAGTCCGAAGGGCAACATACCGCCTACAAGGTTATAGCGCAAACGCTCCAAAGTCTCTGCATCGCCGAGATAAGCCACTTGCCATAACCAGCACAAGGCCATCAGCACGACCGTGATACCCCAATGACGGCGATATAGCAACAAACGATAAAGGATATAGAGCTGTAAGGTGACACTGAAATACCAATAGGGACCAGGCCACACAACCTGTGAGGGATGTTCGAGGAAGTTGGCGAACATACCTATCATTGCGATGACCTCATGGGCCTGATAGCGATGGATGCCTGGGGTGAAGGCATCGAACATCGTGAACAAAACAAAGCCCACAATGAAGATGCGGAACAGTTTCAGATAGTTGTAACGTACAAACCGCCAATAATTTACGTCTTGGAGGTTTCCCTTCTCATATTTCATCACGAGTCCGAAACCACTGAGAAAGAGGAAGACAGGCACCCCATAATGACCGAAATAGGATACAAGATGCATGGGTAGCAACTCATCGGGCTGATTGAAAACCGCCCACAGCTGATCGTTCTTCCATTGGCTCCACGTATATTCGTTCTCACGGGTGATGCCCTTCAGCCAATGGCAGTAATTATGAAGCATGATGCCAAGGATGGCTATGCCTTTCATCGCTGTACATTCAGTCCGTGTCAGTATCTCTTTCATTTCTTCTTCAATGTATTATAATCTGTTGTACCCTTTAGAATTCGAGTTCGCCTCGTATCGTACTCGGGTGCGATCACGTTGTACTCAGGACGATAGGCTGGTGTGGAGATACCACCCAGATAGAGCAAGAGATGGGGCAACACATCAGTCATCATCGGACGATCCTTTGCTTGCTGGATAGCCTGCCAGCCATAAGGATGATTTTCGATATATTGGGGTGAGCCCCAGATCCAGAACGGAATCTCCATCTCGTTGCGAGCCAGACGGTAGTCAATGTTAGCGCCATGCATACGACCATACATAAAAGGTGAACCATCGAAAATCTCCTCACCATGATCAGGCATATAGATGACCACAGCATCCTTATCGATGAAGCGTTGGGTAATGGCATTCATGATAGAGTCGTTGTAACGCACAGAGTTGTCATAATCAGAGAGGATATAGCGTTGCTTGACAGAGAGCTCTGGACGATTGGCATTCTGAGGCGTGAAGAAACGACGGGCAGGTTGTGGATAACGAGCTCTATATTCCACATGTGAACCCATCAGATGCAGAATGACCAAGTTATGCTCATCTTTTGTCTTCAACTGATCATAGGCCTTCAGTACCCCATCGTCAAATTGGTAAAGGCTGGTATTGCGAGTGTCAAACTGTCGCTGACTCATCTCAGGATTATTCAGGAAGAAGCCCCCGCTGAAGTCATAAACAGCCTCTTTAGCCTTCGACTGGAACTGATTAGTGATAAAGGTCACGTGATAGCCAGCCTTACGGAATACCTCTGGGAAAAGCGGCGCATCACACCATTCGCCGCTATCGCCGATGGCATGAAGTGACAGGACATGCTTAAAGACAAAACTCGTGAGGTTCCAAGGTGCCACCACATCAGTAAAGGGCACCAGACTGCCCTGTTCAGCCATCTCTTTCTGGAAGGGTGTCGTGGGCTTATTATAACCATAAAGTTGGGAGTGGTACTTATTGTAACTCTCGCCGATCACCAATACGATATTGGGCACACGATAACTGCAACTGTCAATCTGGATCTTCTCGCTGGCAGCCTCCAACTGTACCAACTGATGGGATGCCAAATGATTGGCATAAATACTGAAAGCTAACCGGTAAATGGGGACATAAAGATTCGCCTGATCCTTTCGAGTGAGTTCATGCTCCACCTGACCAACCGTATCATAAGTAAACATACGGTGCATTGCCACCTTATTGTCCCACGTCTGTGATACACAGACACAAAGAAGATATGCAACAACCAGACTAAAGAAAGCCTTAAAGCCAGTTATAACTGCAGGATTAACCTTAGGCAGTATCATCTTCTGCCTGAAGTCGCCCAACCAACAACGGAGAGCTGTCCAAAGGATATGGATCATGATCAGTAACAGCACCCACCCTACCTGGGATTTTATGACCTCCCAATTGAGATAACCAGCCAGGAACTCACCAGCCTCCTGGGGGGTCGTTTCGCTTACCAGCATCAACATTGTAGGAGTGAGGGTTGATTCAAAGCGCTCATAGCAGTACATATCCACCATGGCCACACCATAGAAGAGCACATAAAGCAGTGCCTTGACAAAGATACGAATTCGACGGGGAATCAATGTCAGCAAGACGCAAACGATATAGATATCCAGAAATAGCTCAGGGACTGACAACTCATAAGGCTTTGCCCCACGATCGCGCAGATAATAGGGCATGATTTCGAGTTGGGTACAAAGATAACCCAACACGAACATAAAGACAAAGAACGCATCGTTTTTCTCTATCGGTGCGAACAGCCCTCCCAGCCATTTACTGATATGTAGTCGTTTAAACATATAAACCTTCCTGCCTGATGAATGCTGCTACCGATGGCGGCACCAGTTTCTGGATGCTACGTCCCTCGCGGATACGTTGACGAATCTCCGTGCTGCTGATATCAAGCAACTTAGCCTCAACCATCATAACGGATGCAGGCAATACCTTCTTCTGCTTCGTTTGTGCATCGCGCCGCGGATAAACCACCAACTGATAATTCTGAAGAATATCATCAGCATGATACCACTTGTCGAAGATGGCCCAATTGTCACCCCCTAACATCAACACAAACTGACGATCGGGATAATCACGGCTCAAAGCCTGAAGGGTAAGCCACGTATAAGACGGTTTGGGCAGATGGATCTCATAGTCACTGGCCACGATATCCGTCTCATGCTCCAAAGCCAAACGGGCCATCTGCAGACGGACCTCATCACTAAGCAGGTCGGCTTGTTGCTTCATGGGGTTCTGAGGCGACACCATCAGCCATACCTCATCAAGACTTGCCTTCTCTTTCAGTTGTCTGGCTAAAGAGATGTGTCCGTTGTGGATAGGATTGAATGATCCGCCAAAGATACCCGTCTTTATCATTTAATATATGAATTACTCTTTTGACAAGAATTGTTGGATAGCCGACAAGGCATCAGCTTCAGCATATTCCAAAATGTCGTTGATAACCACCTTATCAAACTTATCCGCAAAAGTGAGTTCAAACTCCGCCCTTGCGATACGTTGATCTATGACATCTGGAGCATCTGTGGCACGATTCTCCAGGCGACGGCGCAGCTCGTTGACCGAAGGTGGTTGGATAAAAATGCTCAGGGCCTCGTCACCATAGAACTTCTTGATATTCACACCACCCTTCACATCAACGTCGAACACCACGTTCTGTCCTGCCTCCAACTGCTTCTCCACCTGCGACTTCAATGTGCCATAAAAGCGATCAGTATAAACCTCCTCATACTCCAAGAATTCATCATCCTCGATTCGTGTACGGAACTCCTCTGGGGTCAGAAAGAAATACTCCACCCCATTCTGTTCGGTACCTCTTGGCGCTCTAGACGTGCAGGAGATAGAAAAAGCCAAATTCAACTCCTTATGCTCCTTCATCAGCCACGAGATGATGGTTGACTTCCCCGTACCGCTTGGAGCTGAGAATATAATTAATTTGCCTCTCATATTACAATGCGTTCAATACTTGTTCCTTAATCTGTTCCAGTTCATCCTTCATCTTCACCACGATGTTCTGCATCTCGGCCTGATTCGACTTCGAACCGGTAGTATTGATCTCACGGCCCATCTCTTGGGCTATGAATCCAAGTTTCTTTCCCTGTCCAGCAGGCTCGTTCATCGTATCACGGAAATACTTCAGGTGATTGGCTAATCTCTGCTTCTCTTCACTGATATCAAGTTTCTCAATATAATAGATCAGCTCCTGTTCCAAACGGTTCTTGTCGTACTCCACACCAGGAATCTGCTGAAGACCATCAATGATGCGTGCCTTAATTCTCTCAACACGGCTCTTCTCGAATGGTTCGATCTCTGCCAACAGACAGGCGATATTATCGATCTTCTCGGTAAACTTCTTCTGCAAGGCTGCTCCCTCCTGAGTACGGAAGTCAACCAAATTCTTCAGTGCTTCCTCCACAGCTTCCCGAACAACGAGCCATTCCTCTTCGTCAAGGACTTCCGTCTCTGTCTTCGTCAGCACATCAGGCATACGGAGAAGTGTATAGAAGCAATCCTCTGGCATAGGGATACCTGTCTTGTCAGAGATGGATTTCATCTGCTGGAAATAGTTCTCTACCAATGCTGCATTGATCGGTGTGGCATCCACAGCCATGTCCTTCTCTACCCATACACTCAAATCCACTTTACCTCGGATTACAGCCTCGGCAACCATCTGACGGATCTCCATTTCCTTTTCACGGTAGAGAGGTGCTATACGGGTATTCAGGTCAAGCTGCTTTGAGTTCAGCGATTTGACTTCTACGTTAATCTTCTTTTCCTTAAACGCTACGACTGCTTTACCGTAGCCTGTCATTGACTGTATCATGGTGCTTATGTGAATGTTTAGAATTTATACTTTTGTCTTTTGACGGTGCAAAGGTACGGCAGTATTTTGAACTATACAAATTATTTGTATAAAAAATGGTCTGTTCACTTGGAAGGACGCACTTTTTTCCTTATATTTGCAGTCTGAAACCAAAATAACAAACCAAAGAATATGAAGAAAAGCTTATTACTATTCATGGTCATCGGCTGTTCGATGACTGTTCAATCACAAAAAACACCCGTATTTGAAACATCCGCCAAGGATGAAATCGCTGCAAACCGTTATCTGTCAGGTAGTAATTATCTGGATTACGACCGTCAGTTGCCTACCAAGGCACTGACGCCTGCACCTAAGGGATATGAACCTTATTATATGAGTCATTACGGACGACATGGTTCACGGTGGCTAATCTGGGAAGGCGAATACACCCTACCTATCAACACGCTGAAAGATGCCCGTATGGCTGGCAAGCTGACACCTGTAGGCGAAGAGACTTTGAAGAAGTTGGAAGCCTTCTTCCCTACCACCATCAAACGTCTTGGCGACCTGACTACTGTCGGTGAGCGCCAGCACCATGGTATCGGCAAACGCATGACCCAGAACTTCCCGGAGATCTTCAAGCACAAAGACGTGAAGATTGATGCACGTAGCACAACAGTCTTCCGTTGTATCCTCTCGATGATTGCGGAATGTGAGGAGTTGGCAGCCGCTAATCCCACGGCTCAAATACACAATGACGTAAGTGAGAGCCTTCAGTATTATCTGAACCAACCCTGGGATGGCATCGTGAAACAGATGGGCAAAGGTACAGGCGACAAAGAGGAAAAGATCTACAAACAGAAATATACACATCCGGAGCGTCTAATCAAAGTTCTCTTCAACGACGAGGATTGGGTGCGTGATAATGTGGCAGCTGGTGATTTCATGCGTCGTCTGTTTGACGTAGCTGCCAATATGCAGAGTCACGATACCGACATCGAACTGCTGTCACTCTTCACCGATGAAGAGATTTATGACCAATGGCGCATCCGAAACATCGGATGGTATCTGGATTATGGTCCAGCACCCGTCTCTGGTCAGAAAATGCCGTTCAGCCAGCGAAACCTGCTGAAGAATATCATTGAGACTGCTGACACCATTACTCAGACCCAAGCTACCCTGCGCTTTGGTCATGAGGTTTGTGTGATGCCACTGGCTTGTCTGCTGGAACTTGATAACTGCGGAATGGCTGTGGAGAACCTTGATGAGTTGGACAAATACTGGCGCAACTACCGCATCTTCCCAATGGGTTGTAACATCCAACTGGTGTTCTACAGACCCAAGAAAGGTGATGGTGACATCCTGGTGAAAGCCCTGTTAAATGAACGGGAAGCCTACATGCCTGCCCAAACCGACAACTGGCCCTACTACAAGTGGCAGGTCCTGCGTCAGTATTATCTGGATAAACTGGCTAAGTTTGACGCAGAGAATGAATAGCCTATTTGATCTTTGAGGTCATCGCACTGCGAATCCCCTTATACTCTTTCAGGAACGCCTTGGCTGATCCAAAACTCAGGAACATGTCGAGGCGTACTGGTATATGGTTCTGATCGTCAGTGATAAAGAAACGGATCAGCTCATGGCTCTTGTTATCTTCACGCTCATAGAATGAGAAAACAAGACAGCGGAACTTCTCCTTTGTCCCATTCATCTTGAAGTTCTCCTTGCCTCGGAACTCCAACCAGGAATTTGTCAGACTACGGGCATCACTAATAGGCATAGGGATGATATCACCCTTCTTCATTTTAGAGCAATCGAAGTTACGCGCACGAAGGAAGATCGACATCATATCATAGATACAGGCATTATACTCTGAGGTCTTCCAGTGCTGTTCACCGTCGGCGTCAATGCGATGCTTCTTCAGTTTACTAAAACCACGCGGATAGCTGTACCATATCTCATCCACATAGTATCTGCTACCTTCACGGGCTCCCTTGCGGAAATAGAGCGGTGAGAGATTCTTATCGCAGTAAGACAGCAGCGTATCGCGCATCATAAAATACTTGTCGAGCTTGTTGTTGCCACGGGTAATCAAATAAGACTTCCAGGCATCCTGACCTTCAAACTTCGAAAGTCTGGTATCCATCTCGGCAGAGCCCACCTTCATCCAGATAAACTTCCAGTTAAAATATAGGTCGTATGAAAGTAACTCACCAGACTTAAAAGCCGTATTCTCAATACCACACTGGGCAACTGCAGTCATGGACAGTCCACAACACAAGCAGATGATTGCAAATATCTTCTTCATATTATTTTTCTTCCTTTTCAACCAAATTAGTTTTCTTAATATATTCGATGCCAAGCTCACGGGCTCTGTCGGCATTACGATTCTTCAATTTCTTCTCGCCATCGGCCTTCTGTTTGGTGATGGCGTATGGCTTCTGCTTATAACGAGGCAAAGCCGTGAGATTCCACTGCTGTGTAACATCCCATTTCTCCTTACATTCAATCTCACGGGGATAGTAATAGACCGGCTCTGCCTGACGATCCTCATCATAGTCGCCAGTGTCCCAGAGACCATTATCATTAACATCAATAAAGGCACTGAGGTAGTACTTATCAGGATTAACATGATCAAAACGAACTACACCATCCTTGGCAAGTACTTCCTTCACAACACCATCGTTCTTGTTAAGCAGTCTGACGCGCAGAGGTAAGGAGTCGGCCACACCACTCACCTTAATGGTTAGTGTACTATATTCATCGAGACTTTTGACTTTCATACCTCGTTTATATGATTGGGATACATGCCCATAGATATCCTCAAAAGCTGCAGAGTCGATTTCCAGACTGTATTCCGTATCAGGCCGCCAGTCACCCTCTATCCTATAGAAGCGAAGCATATGCGGTATCGGCTGGAAGGTGAAAGGTGCCTCGTACCAAGCAGAGTCAATCATCGAATAGAGATGAACAGCAGCCGTATCTACACGTTGCAACGGCGTAGGCATCTCGATCTCAATCTTCGTATCAGGATCCATCTGCTGAGGTATCTTGAAGGTCGGCTCCAAAGGCTTCGCAGGATAGATAGAGTCATAGGACTCCTCACGCTTCTTTTTCCGATCCTGCTCCTTCTGCCATTTCTCTATCTCTTTGTTCAGTTCCCGCTGGCGCTTAGCATAAGGTGTCTTTGCAAGTGCTTCGAGCGTATCGGTCTGGCTGACAAGGTTACCAAGCGTATCCGTCATCATATAGGTCACCTCCATACGCAGCGTATCCTGATTGATCAGGGTAGTATCGCGCAACCAATAGTGAATAGTGTCCTGTTGTTCCTTGGTCTCGATAACGAAGGCACTGTCGGCATCAAAGTTCAGACCTTTGATGACAGGCAGGTCAGGATGGCCATAAGTGAAGTACATACTGATCTTTTCGGCCTCTTTGCGTTCCGTCTTCAGCAGATAGCGGTCTGTCTGGATAGGAGTAAAAGCCAACAGGGTAATATCATCGGGCAGAAAATGTGTATAAGGCGTCTGTTTCAAGGCGTCGATATGCAACGAGTCACGCCAGATTGTGTCTGTACGGACATCGGGCTTCGATGATGGCGTGTAAGTCTCATGGTTAAAGCCGATCATCTCACTCCTCTGACTCAAGCGGAAGTCACCATCGGCATCCTTCAGTGCATAAGAGCAGTAAGTTCCTGGAGCTACACCCTTAATAACAAAACGACCTCGGCTGTCAGTTCGTGACACACGGAGCATCGGCTTGGTCTTGAAAGCTGAATCTGCCAGATCATTGTAAAGACCTACGAGGATGCCTTTCACCGGTTCCAGATTACTGGCATCGAGTACATAGCCTGACACTTCCATCGTGTCAATCTGATCACCTGTAGAGAAACTATAGGTATAGTTTCCCAACGGGTTTCCCTCATTATTATCACTGATGGCATCACTGAAGTCAATGGTATAAGTGGTGTTGGCTTTGAGAGAGTCCTGTAGTTCCACTACAATACGTTTTCCTGCCTCCTTGATTTCTGGCATCTCCAACTGTGGTGGTGAGACAATCACCTTATTGGTGGCATCCTCAAGTTTGATATATTCATTGAAGTAGATCGTAATCTTCTTGGCAGAGACATTCGTTGACTGGTCAGCAGGATGACTGCCAATGACAACGGGTGGGTCATCATCATACCATCCGCCATCAGGCTGTCCCATGCGTGCGCAGCCAATGACGACGCAGGCCATACAAAAGATATAGAGCAACTTCCTCATTGATTCAGTTTTAATAATTGTTCGATGATGTCACGCGAATTACTCAGACGGGGCACCTTATGCTGTCCGCCTAACTTGCCGCGCAGCTTCAGCCAGTCATTGAAGAGGTTTTGGCGGGCTTCCACAATCTCCAGATGCTGAAGTGTGATGTTCTTATAACGCTTAGCCTCGTAGTCGCTGTTGATTTCCTGCAGACGTTGGTCGAGCAGATCAGCGAACTGCTGTAAGTCCTGCGGGCGCTTCGCAAACTCAATGAGCCACTGATGGCGGCACTTTGCATTAGCGTCCATAAAAACAGGCGCAGCCGTGTATTCAGACACCTCAGCACCCGTCTGTTCACAGGCATAGGCTAGTCCTTGCTCCGCATTATCCACAATCAACTCCTCACCAAAGGCATTGATGAAATGCTTCGTACGACCAGAGATAATGAATTTATAAGGATTGGTTGAGGTAAACTGCACAGTGTCACCGATCTCATAGCGCCAGAGACCACACGAGGTGGAGATGACCATCGCATAGTTTTTGCCCGTCTCCACGCCCCAAAGAGGCACAATGTCTCCCCCATCCATAGGAATAAATTCATAGAATACCCCGTAATCAAGCATTAGCAGCATGGCCTTATCGGCAGGATCGTCCTGAATACCAAAGAACCCCTCACTCGCATTATAGGTTTCCATATAATGCATATTGGGCGAGGTGATGAGCTGCTCATACTGTTTTCGGTAAGGCGTGAAGGCCACACCGCCGTGGAAGAACACCTCAATATTAGGCCATACCTCCTCCAAATGCGTCTTGCCTGTCATCTCCATCATACAGGTCAGCACAGAGAGCATCCACGAGGGTACACCAGAAATATTCGTCACGTTCTTCGTCATCGCCTCTCGGGCAATCTTCTCACGCTTGATCTCAAAATCGCCTAAGAGCGCAGTCTGCTTCTTAGGTACACGCACCAAATTCACCAAAGGATTTATATTCTCGATGAGGATGGCCGAAAGATCACCCACCAATGAATCTGGCAGGTTGTAATTAGGCGCATGACTACCTCCGAGAATGAGGCCCTTGCCGTCGAACATGCGGGATTTGGGATTATTCCTTAAGTAAAGAGCTACGGAGTCACGACCTCCTGCATAGTGGATCTTCTGCAAACCCTCGTTGCTAACAGGTATAAACTTTGATTTGTCGTTCGTCGTACCCGATGACTTGGCATACCATTTCACGCGACCTGGCCAGAGAATATCTGCCTCGCCCTGGCGCATACGATCGATATCGCCTTTCAGTTCCTCATAGGTATTCACAGGAACACGAGCCATGAAATCATCATACCCCTTAATACCTGCAAAATCATGGTTACGCCCATATTCTGTATCCTTGGCTGTAGATATCAAGTGTTCGAGCACTGCCCGCTGCAATGCCTCTCCCCCATTCAGATGCTTCTCCAAAGCACGCTGACGAGGTACGAACACTTTTCCTATAATCTGAGTCAGACTCATTATTAATTGCGCAATTTTGCCTGCAAAAATACGCAATTCCCACGTAACAGCGGAATAATTTACGTTTTTTTTGTATTTTATTCCTCTGAGAAGGCTGCCGCTTCGGCTTCGGCAATGATTTCCTCACGCGACTTCTCCTTAGGTTTCGTGGAGATATCGGAGAGATCATAGTCCTCATCGCTCTCAGACTCCTTTTGAGGAACAGTCACCTGTTCATCGATCTGCTCACGAGGCTGTTCGATGATGAAATCCTGCTCCTGTTCCGTATCAGGTACA
>Ga0256407_10009392_pt1 | contig 14019 bp, 13 predicted proteins | sample RumenRJG_04DNA_FD_193489 | JGI IMG/M metagenome (GOLD analysis project Ga0256407, IMG submission 193489) | Bovine rumen microbial communities from Lethbridge, Alberta, Canada - RJG_04 | ecosystem: Host-associated > Mammals > Digestive system > Stomach > Rumen | place: Canada: Alberta... | reverse complement strand
TAAAAATTTGCTGCAAAGTTAGTGTTTTTTTCTCATTTCTCAAATAAAAACACTACTTTTGCAACAAAATAATTCAAAAACAAGAGAAAAGATGATTTCATTCTTAGTGAGCCTTGTGGCTCTGATTCTGGGTTATCTGCTTTACGGACGCTTTGTGGAGAAGGTGTTCGCGCCAGATGACCGTGTAACACCTGCTGTGGCTAAGGCCGACGGCTTGGACTACATTGTGCTTCCAGACTGGAAGATCTTCATGATCCAGTTCCTGAACATTGCGGGAACAGGTCCTATCTTCGGTGCCATCATGGGTGCGAAGTTCGGTCCTGTGGCCTATTTGTGGATTGTCTTCGGCTGCATCTTCGCCGGTGCGGTGCACGACTATCTGACGGGTATGCTCTCCATGCGCCACGATGGAGCCAGTCTGCCGAATCTGGTTGGCAACTATCTGGGCAACACCACCAAGGGCGTGATGCTTGTGTTCACGGTGCTACTGTTGATTATGGTGGGAACGGTGTTCGTGTATTCGCCAGCAGAGATTCTGCACACCATCAGTGGCGATACGATGATGTGGGTGGCTATCATCTTCTGTTACTATATCGTCGCCACGATGCTGCCTATCGATAAGATCATTGGCAAGGTATATCCGCTGTTCGCCTTTTCGCTACTGTTCATGGCAGGTGCACTGATGGTATGGCTCTTCTTGCACTGGCCCACCATCCCTGAGGTCTGGACGAACCTCTACAACATGGGTACGGCCACGCATCCCGATAAGTTCGCCGACAGCATATTCCCGGCTCTGTTCATCACCATTGCCTGTGGTGCTATCTCAGGTTTTCATGGTACGCAGAGTCCGCTGATGGCACGTTGTGTGAAGAGTGAAAAGATGGGCCGCCCCATTTTCTATGGTGCGATGATTACGGAAGGTATCGTGGCGCTGATCTGGGCGTCGGTGGCATCCTGGTTCTTCTATGGGAATCCAGCACCTGGCTATGAACTGATAGAGGGTGCTACGAAGGGTTTCCAGACTTCTGCGCCAGCAGTGGTGAATCTCGTATGTAACGAATGGCTAGGTGTGGCTGGTGCCGTGCTGGCCATGCTGGGTGTGGTGGCAGCGCCGATCACGTCGGGTGATACGGCTTTCCGTTCTGCCCGTCTGATTGTGGCCGAGTGGCTGAAACTCGACCAGCGCCCCATTCCGAAACGTCTCGTCATCTGCGTGCCGCTGTTTGCCATTTCTATAGGTATGCTCTTCTGGCAGATAGAGAATCCTGACGGCTTCAACACCATCTGGCAGTATTTCGGCTTCTCGAATCAGGCTCTCAGCGTGTTTACACTTTGGGCTGCCACCGTCTATCTCGTACGAGAGAAGAAAACTTTCTGGATTGCGCTGATCCCTGCGCTCTTCATGACGACGGTGTGCTCGACGTTCTTCTTCGTCTCTAAGCAGATGCTCCATCTCCCTGAGTCGGTGGGTTATCCTCTCGGCGGTCTTTGCCTGATTGCGGCTATCGTGTGGTTCTGCATCTGGTATAGGAAAGAAACAAAACAATAATAAATCAAACCTAAAAGGAATTATGAAAAAAGTATTCATGTCAATGATCGCCCTGATGATGGCGATGAGTGTTAACGCACAGCAGTATCTCAATGATAGCGGTACGCCGTTCGAAGAGGGTAAGTTCTATGTAGGTGCTTCATTCTCTGGTCTGGGCGTGAACTACAGCAAGGCTACAGACTGGACAATTGGCCTAGAAGCCAAGGGCGGTTACCTGTTTCTCGACAACTGGATGCTGGTAGGTGTGTTTGACTATGTCAACAGATCCAATGGTTCGGCCATCGGTGTGAATATCGGTGCCGGTGCGCGCTACTATTTCGACAAGGTCGGTATCTATACCGGTATCACTGCCAAATACTCGCACGACAAGGTGAACGGTGTGAAGGGTTATGACGACTTCAAGCCCGAGATCTATGCAGGCTATGCCTTCTTCCTGGGCCGTCACGTGACGCTGGAGCCTGAGCTCTACTATGAGCACAGCTTCCACGATACAGACTATTCAGGTTTTGGACTGAGACTGGGCTTCGGCTACTTCTTTTAATTGATCTGCGGAGAATGAATAACAAAAACAGAAGAAAGATATGTTAAGTGTTGACGAACTGGTTGACAGACTGATAGATCTGTCATTTGCCGAGGACATCGGCGACGGAGACCATACTACGTTGTGTTGTATTCCTGAGGACGCGATGGGCAAGTCGCATCTGCTCATCAAGGAGGATGGTATCCTCGCTGGTGTGGAGATTGCCAAGGAGGTGTTCCGTCGTTTCGACCCCACTATGCAGGTAGAGGTGCTCATGGGCGATGGAACGCGTGTGAAGAAGGGAGACATCGCTATGGTGGTCACTGGTAAGATACGCTCCTTGCTACAGACGGAGCGCCTGATGCTGAATATCATGCAGCGCATGAGCGGTATCGCCACCATGACCGATAAGTACGTGCAGCGACTGAAGGGTACGAAGACCCGTGTGCTCGATACCCGCAAGACGACGCCGGGCATGCGTATGCTCGAGAAGCAGGCCGTGAAGATCGGTGGCGGTTGCAACCATCGTATCGGACTCTTCGACATGATCCTGCTGAAGGACAACCACGTGGATTTCGCCGGTGGTATCACCAACGCCATCGACCGCTGCCATAAGTACCTGAAGGAAAAGGGGCTTGACTTGAAAATTGAGATTGAGGTTCGTTCCTTCGACGAGCTGCAGCAGGTGCTCGACCACGGTGGCGTGGACCGTATTATGCTCGACAACTTCAGCGTGCCCGACACGAAGAAGGCTGTTGACATCATCGCAGGTCGCGTGGAGACGGAGTCGAGTGGAGGTATTACCTATGACACTATCCGTGACTATGCCGAACAGGGTGTGGACTTTATCTCCGTGGGTGCACTTACGCACTCTGTGAAGGGACTTGACATGTCGTTCAAAGCCTGCTAATTGCATAAGAATATGAAAAGACAACTGATCGTATCAGCTTTGCTAATGGCTGCGGCTGGGACTATGGCCTGCACGAACTTCATTGTGGGAAAGAAAGCCTCGGCTGACGGCTCGGTGTTCGTCACCTATAACGCCGACTCCTATGGTGCCTTTATGCCCCTCTACCACTATCCTGCCGCTACCCACCAGCCTGGGGAGATGCGCAAGGTGCACGAGTGGGACACCAACAAGTATCTCGGTGAGATTGCTGAGGCACCACAGACCTACAATGTCATCGGAAATGCCAACGAGTGGCAGGTGACTATCGGTGAGACGACCTTCGGTGGCCGTGAGGAGATGGCCGACTCTACTGGTATCATTGACTATGGTTCGCTGATCTATATCGCCCTGCAGCGCTCGAAGACCGCCCGTGAGGCCTTACGGGTAATGACTTCGCTTGTGGAGCAGTATGGCTACTACTCTGAAGGTGAGACCTTCTCAGTGGCAGACAAGGACGAGGCCTGGATGTTGGAGATGATGGGCTGCGGTCCTGACCGTGCAAAGTCGAAGGAACGTACCGTATGGGTGGCCGTACGCATCCCCGAAGATGCTATCGCTGCTCATGCAAACCAGAGCCGCATCACGAAGTTCCTCGATGGCCGCTATGTGCAGGTGAAGATGAAGGATCTCGAGAAGAAATATCCTGTTAATGGCAAGAAACCCGTGCCTAACTTGATGGTATGCTCCGATAATGTCGTGAGCTATGCCCGTACGATGGGCTGGTTTGAGGGCAAGGATGCGGACTTCTCGTATAACGGTGCTTATGCCGCTCCCGACTTCTCGGGCCGTCGTTATTGCGAGGCTCGTGTGTGGAGCTTCTTCAACCGTTTCGCTGACGATTTTTCTGCGTATGTGCCCTATGCCGCTGGCAAAGATGCCGACGCTAAGGAGATGCCGCTCTGGATTATCCCCAATAAGAAAGTGTCGCTGCAGGATCTGCGCGACGCTATGCGCGACCATTATGAAGGTACGCCATTCGCACTCGACTCAGATATCGGCGGTGGTATTTATCAGATGCCGTATCGTCCGTCGCCCCTTTCGTTCAAGATTGATGGACAGGAGTATTTCAACGAGCGTCCTATTTCCACCCAGCAGACGGCCTGGTCGTTTATCTCCCAGATGCGCAGTTTCATGCCGCGCGAGGTAGGAGGCTGCTTCTGGTTTGGCAATGATGACGGCAATATGGTGGCCTACACGCCGATGTATGCTTCCATCACACGTCGCCCGAAGTGCTTCTCTGGTGAGGGCGCCGATGATGTGACGTTCTCGATGGATAATGCTTTCTGGGTGTGCAACTGGGTCAGCAATATGGTCTATCCCCGTTACTCGCAGATGTTCCCAAGTCTGCAGGAAGTGCGCGACTCGCTCGACGCTTCTTATAGTCAGCTGCAGCCTGAGATAGAGGCTAAAGCCCTCGCTCTGCCTACTATCGAAGAGCGCATCAACTATCTGACGGCCTACAGTTGTCAGAAGGGTGACGAGATGATTGAGCGTTGGCGCCAGCTCGCCTTCTTCCTGATTGTGAAGTACAACGATATGGTGGTGAGGCCTAGTGATAAGGAAGGTCGCTTCGAACGTAATAAGTTCGGTGGTGGTGCACGTGTCGTGCGTCCTGGCTTCCCCGAGGCTTATGCCAAGGACTTGATCAAGCAGACAGGTGATAAGTTCGTGGTGCCGACGAAGAAATAGGCATTAGGACCTGAGACAGAGGAAATATCCAAGACGGTAGAGCTTGAAGACCGTCAGATTAGGTTGGGCGCTGCAGAGGATGCGGCGCTCAATTTTATTGAAGAGCGTGTGGAATCTGCAAATCAACCAACGGACGATGGATAGGTGGATGCCATCAGCCAGTGTGAGGAGTCTGGAGTAGCCACGCAGGTCGTTGCGGAAGGTGTGAAGCGTGCGGAGGCCTTCTTCTGTCTTAGCCACAAAGGTGGCGTTGTCTTCAAATGTGCTGAATCCTAGTGGGTTGTCAATATGCGTGATGGGAACGTGATGCTTGCGTAACGTCTTTCCCAAGAGCACGTCTTCATAGCCGTAATGGCGGAAACGCTCATCGAAGGGATATTGCAGTATGAGGTCACGACGTATGAGGAGATTGGCTGTGTGGAGATGCTGATAAGGAGTCTTCTGGCGCTCTGGGGCTGTATGCTTAGGAGCCTCGGCACGCTCATAGCGATAGCGGAGATTCCCTCTTAACGCTTTGTCGTCTCCACAAATGGCGACACCACCGATGGTGACGGTATCGCAGCCGGCTGAGAGATAGCAACTAATAAAGTTATTGCTGATCACCGTCATGTCGCTGTCGATGAAAAGGACATAGTTGTATCGGGCCTCGCGCACTAGGAAGTTGCGGATAGCAGCGCGCCCGATATTGGTAGGCTGACAAAGGAACTGGCAATTGGGCCACTGGGTGATGGCTTGGTTATCGCTGATGACACTGGCATCGGTTGAACCGTCGTCTCCTACAAGTATTTCGTACAAAATGCCACAGCTCTCAGCCTGTTGTCTGAGGTCGCCCACGAGTTTGAAACAACGGTCGTTATAGGTGGGAATGAGTATGGATAATGCCTGTATCATCATGATTCAGCGCACAAAAATACATAAATTTGAGTAAAAAGAAAAATTATTTAGGGATAATTTTGGCTGATTGGGGAAAATGTCGTACCTTTGCAGCCGCTTTTACGAGTTAAGAGCATGAAATTCAAACATTTTAAACATTTAAACAACAACAAGAAATGGCAACAAAGATCAGATTGCAGCGCGGTGGTCGCAAAGGCTATGCTTTCTACAGCATCGTGATCGCTGACGCTCGTGCACCACGAGATGGTAGATTTACTGAAAAGATTGGTACTTACAATCCTAACACCAATCCTGCCACGGTAGATTTGAATTTCGAGCGTGCGCTCTATTGGGTTGAGACTGGTGCCCAGCCCACAGACACAGTACGTAACATCCTGAGCCGTGAGGGCGTTTATCTCATGAAGCACCTCCGCGGTGGTGTGAAGAAGGGCGCTTTCGACGAGGCTGCTGCACAGAAGAAGTTCGATGCCTGGAAGGCTGACAAGCAGAACGGTCTGAACAAGGTCGTTGAGGCTGAGGCTAAGGCAAAGAAAGAGGCTGCTGCTAATGCACTGAAGGCAGAGAAGGCCGTCAACGAGGCTATCGCTAAGAAGGTGGCTGAGAAGAAGGCTGCTGAGGCTGCTGCCAAGGCTGAGGAAGAGGCTGCAAAGGCAGCTGAGGCCGCTGCTGCTGAGGCTCCCGCTGAGGAGGCTGCTCCTGCAGAGGCTTAAATCTCTGTTTCAGGAAACAATAAATGGGTGTCCGGAAGGATGCCCATTTTGTTTTATGTATGACGGTTATGCTTTGCTCTGATTAGACCAGAAGTCAAGATACTGATGGGAGACTTTCAGGTAGTCGTGGTGCTTTTGGACGTAGGCAATGCTTTGCTGTTTTAGGGTTGGAATGCGCTCGGGGTGTAGTACGAGTTGCTCGAGTTCGTGATACACGCTTTCATACGTCGGCTCCACGTTGATGATGGGGCGCAACTCGTGTTCGTTAATGATCTCGTAGTTCTCTGGTTCGCCGCCACCGATACAGATGATGCCTTTCGACATAGCCAGCAAGGGGTTCATGGAGGGGGTATAACTGTAGAGTTGGTCGAGAATAGCATCCGCACTATTCATCATCTCTTGATACTTGCTGAAGGGTACTGACTCTGCTATGCGAAGTTCCATCTCCTGCGGATGACGGCGCAATACATCTTTTGCCGCTTGAAGCATGATATCTGTACCTTTGTAAACTGAACGCTCGCGATTGATGCCGATGAAGATGACGACCTTTGGATGCTGAGAGATTAGGGGCTTCGCCTCTGGCAGTTTGATGGGAAAGGGGATAAAGGCTGTCTTTTTGGGAAACGCAGGATGATAGCACACCCAGTACTCATATAGTCCGGTGATGATGCCGTCACAGTCCTCAGCTATCAGCCTGTTTAATCGTTCCTTGGCTGTACCAAGCCAGTCGTGGCGCTCGCGCAGGGTATCAGGGTCGGAGCGCAACTTCTCTCCGATGTTGAAGTCGCTATAACGCAGTGGCTTTTGGGTAACACAGGCATTCACCCAGTACCAGTCCATGCCGAAACCGCCGAGGAAAACATGGCGGTTATACTTGCGCAGGTAGTGATAGAGGTAGAAGAGACGTTCGGCTTTCAACTCGAAGAACATGGGGTTGATAAGCTGTACCACATCAAAGCCTCTCAGACGGGGTAACAGACCGTAGATTTTAGTTAGGAGCCTGAGGCCTCCCCATCTGCCTGGAGGGCGCGACGTATCGATATCGCGTGGATAGGCTTTCCAGAAGTCACCGTTGGAGATGACGATCACCTCATGACCTAGATGTCGCAGACCTTCTGCCAACGTTGCGTGTACGTTGCTGTATTCGCCTATCAACAGTATTCTCATCGTTCTTTCTTCATAAGGGGGATGATGCGCATCAGCAGGCTAATTCCTGTCGGGCTGTTGCTCAGCCGACGGAACCAAGTGTATTTAGCGGTGTAGTCCTTGTCAGGCAAGGGGAAGAGCCCCTCTTTCCGTAGTATTTCCATCTTACGTTCCAGATAGTGGCGTGAGCCTGTCAGACGGATGATGTTGTAGAGGTAGTCCATTGTGAGCTGGGCGATGCGCCTCTGCATAGCCGTTTTCTCGTTGACAGGCATACGGTCGGCTGATATGTTCAGACGGTTGATGATGGCTCTGAAGTTCTCAAGACGCCCAAGGCGCGCACGGATATGCTTGCTGGTGATAATTGATTCAGGTCGCTGACGGTAGAAATAAGCTTCGGCATCGGTGACACAGACCGTTTCGGCCCTGAGCAGCAGCAAGGGCGTGAACTCCTCGTCTTCGTGGCTGATGCCTGGGGTGAAGCGCAAATTGCCGAGGATGGATTGTTGGAACATGTAGCCGCAGGCCGTTCCTCGGATATTATGATTGCGCATATAGTCGGTACCGCTCTGTAAGGGCTGGTCAAAATAGTTCTTGTCTTCGCTGGCTGTCGTGGTGAAATCGAAGACGACCATCTCAGGCTTTATGAAACGGATCATATCGAGACAGTGCTCATAGGCAGCCGCCACTAGCATGTCGTCGCTGTCGAGAAACTGCAAGTAGGTGCCTGTCGCTATTCTGATTCCGATGTTACGGGCCTCACTGAGTCCTTGATGGGCTTGCCGGATATAGAGCACGTCCTGACCATATCGCATCAGTTCTTCGATTGGACTCTTCGATGAACCGTCGTCGATGATGATGATCTCACGTTCGGCATTCCTGAGCGAGAGAGCCAGTACACTCTCGATACACTCGCAAAGCAACTGGACGGATACCTCGTAATAGGGTATAATAAAACTGATTAGTGGCTTCTCCATAACCTGTGTGCTATAGTATTGAGTTTGCATATATAATTGATGCCAAATGTATTAAGTATGTATGTTTTAAGTTTTTCTATACCTTTGAATGCTGATGGGTTCAGGTGCCTTTGTGGCAGGACAGGCTTGTTGCCCGTCAGTTCATAGACGTCCATCTGAATGTTCAGCAGATGCAGGTAGTACCTGTCGTCTATCGGCATCTGGTTTTGCAGATGGGCCTCCAATAACATGGCTAACTCCCGGCCTCCAGCTGTGGCTGTGATGCCCTTGGGATTGGCGCAGTAGTGGTAATATCCTCTAGCGGTGGTCTTTACTTTCCGGGCTTGTTGCAACAGCAGAGGCAGGGTATAGGCATCCTCAAAGACCTTCCCTTTAGGGAACCTGACAGATGTAAACAGTTCGCGCCTATAGATCTTGTTGCAGGCATAGGTGTGGAGATAGGCCTGGCTCTCCAACCAGTAAGCTGACATATCGGTATAGGTGCAGTCGTTGAGTATCAGCCTGTCGCTGATAGCATATTCGAGGATGTCGGCATCGCCCATGTTGTTAAGCAGCGACTGATAGGTGTTTGGTGCCAGATAGTCATCGGCATCGACGAAAGTCAAGTAGTCACCCGTCGCAACTTCCAGACCTGCATTGCGGGCATCGCTGAGGCCGCCGTTAGCCTTGTGGATGGTCTTGATGCGAGCATCGTACCGGGCCCATTCGTCGCATTGGTGTGGACAGTCGTCGGGTGATCCGTCATTGACGAGGATGACCTCCATAGCCCTACAATCCTGTGACAGCACACTCTCTACGCAACGCTTCAGGGTGGTCTCCGCACGATAGACAGGTATGACGACGCTTAGTTTCATGCTGCAAAGGTAAGAAAAAATTTGGAGAATAGAAATAATTGTCTTACTTTTGCATTTAAAATAAGAACGATGGCGAAAGATTCCGATGGCAGCTATGGTCATGTCCTGAAATATACGGGCGTGTTCGGTGGTGTACAGGGCCTGAATATCCTTTTGGGTCTTGTGCGCAATAAGATTGTGGCTTTGCTGTTAGGACCGTCGGGCATGGGACTGGTTTCTCTCTTCAGCACGACGGTGGATTTCGTCTCCAAATCGACCAACTTTGGTGTTCCCTTCAGTGGCGTGCGTAGGCTTTCGGCACTCTGTGACAGTGGTGATGCTTCAGCCCTTGAGCGCGAGGTGATGGTGGTGCGTGTCTGGTGTCTGCTGACGGCATTCCTCGGCATGCTCGTCTGTGTGGCGTTAGGACCTTTCCTGAGCCAGACAGCTTTTGCCTGGGGCGATCACAGTCTTCATTTCATGTTACTCTCGCCTGCTGTCGGTATGCTGGCGGTGACGGGAGGTGAGACGGCCATCCTGAAGGCCTTGCGCCGCCTTGGTGCGCTGGCTTATGTTCAATTGTTCACGGCTGTGGCGGCATTGTTTATTTCCGTACCTATTTATATATGCTTTGGCGAGGCGGGCATCGTACCTGTAATTGTGATCACGGCTTTCGTTACAATGCTTTTCACGTTGCGTCGCTCCCTGCAGGTGCAGCCTTTGCGTCTCTCCTGGGAAAAAAGTCTGATAGGCGAGGGGACGGGGATGATCGTGCTAGGGGTGGCCTATACGCTGGCGGCGATTGCCGGCAGTGGTTCGGAGATGGTGATTCGCTCCTATCTGAACGTACAGGGCGATCTTGATGTCCTGGGCCTTTATAACGCGGGCTATCTGCTGACGGTAACCTATGCTGGGATGGTGTTTTCGGCGATGGATACAGACTTCTTCCCTCGTCTGTCGGCGGTGCAGCAAGATGTGGCGGCGACGAACCTGACGGTGAACCGTCAGATGGAAGTGTCGCTGTTGTTGCTCTCGCCGATGTTGGTCGTGATGATCATCGCTTTGCCGGTGCTGATACCATTACTCTTCAGTGCCCGTTTCTTGCCGGTAGTAGCAATGACGCAGGTAGCGGCGTTGGCGATGTACCTGAAGGTACTCACGTTGCCAGTAGCGTATATCACGCTGGCGCGAGCCAAGTCGCTCGCTTTCCTGTTGCTAGAGGTTGCCTACTATATGGTGCTCGTCGTGCTGATGGTATTTTGCTTTGAGCGCTGGGGACTCCTTGGTACGGGTATAGCTCTGCTGTTGGCACATCTGTTCGACTATGTGCTGATCAATGGCTATGCCTATATAAAATACGGCTACCGCTGTTCGGTAACCGTATTCAGATATGCTTTCGTACAATTGTCGCTGGGCGCATTTGCTTATGTGCTGACGCTGTCGGCTTCAGGCATAGCCTATTGGCTCCTGGGGATAGTCGTCGTATTGCTCAGCGGCTTGTTCTCCTTGCAGGTGCTGCGTCGTAAAACGCATCTGTGGGAGGCACTCACCCGCCGTTTCCGTCGTTAGAAGCGGAAGTCAAGTTCTACATCGACGAGGTTGTAGTTGTGCTTGGCCAGATTGCGGTCGTTTACGCGTGAATACTCTGCGTGAAGCTCCAGGTTCTTTGTGAAGTAGTAGTTCAGACCGCACTCTATCTGATTCACAGAACTGCCCCATTCTTTCTTGTTGCGATAGGTCTGGTAACGAGCCTTTGCGTGGAGCTTGCCCTTGATGAGGGGCACGATACCGAACACATACCAACCGTCGGCCTTGTCACCGTTCTCGTAGTAGATCTCACGCACATTGTTGCCAGGTGACTTTGCACCCCAGCCTTGGCTGTGGATATATTCGGCACGGAAGGTATATTCGTCCTTGTCGTACTCAGCAGAGAGGGCGTAACGGTTCTTCTCGACACTGCGAGTCATAGGCTGCTTGGTTACCGGGTCGATTAGCTTGGCATCGAGCATCTCACCACGACTACCAGTCCATCCGAAGGCGCCGATGCGAAGACCCTTGATCGGCATCACCCATACACCGGCGATGATATCCTTGCGGTTATCCATATCCTTCTGGTTCACGCCCTCACCATTATAAACACCGATTTGATAATGGAACACGCGACGGCCATTGGCGTTAGGGAAAAGGTCGCCCGACAATTGGATACCGATATCACGACCACCTGAAGATCTCTCACCAGTACGGTCGCCAAAGGCTGAGAGCTTGTTGATAGCATCGGCATAGCCGCGCCAGCCCTGGGTGATAGGGTTGGTCGGGTTCTCGAAGGTGAAGGCACGCTTGAACTGACCGGCACGCACTTTGAACTCGGGATACTTGCGCCATTCTGCATAGAGGTCAACAAGCTGTACGGTAGGTTGTCCGGGCCCAGTGGCGTTGGTTCCTTGAATCTGGGCGCGCCAATCGAAGTTGCCGATCTTACCGTCAAGGATAAAACGGGCCAGGCGCAGATTGAAGGTGTTACTGTGTGAACCTTCCTTGTCCTCACCCTGATACTGCAGCATGGCATAGCCGCTGAACTTGATGTTCTTCACCCACTGTGGGAGCTCAACGAGTGTTTTTTTCTCCTGCTGGGCATTCTTTACTTCCTGCTCTTCTGCAGATGCTGTAGCGCTGAATCCCATCATCAGCACGACCAATAGTGATAACGTTTTCTTTGACATATGTCTTTGTTTTAGGTTTTTTGTATGGGGACAAAGATACAAATAAAACTGGAAACTACCAAATTTTTCCGCCCAAAATGTGTGATAACTTCGTATTTCTTTGTACCTTTGTGCGCAGAACAGACCAAGATAATGGATGAAGTATAGGTTGCACCTTATTATATTATGCGCTTTGCTGGTTGTTGTGGCTTGCAGCGAGCGGCAGGAGTACAGGGAGACCCTGTCGCGGGCGGAAGCGATGATGGGCGACCACCCTGACTCGACTCTGCTGATTCTCGACAGCCTCGGACAGCACGAGCATGAATTTCGCAGGCATAATTCATAGAAAGAGTGACATAAATAAATCTTAAAAATAAGGTGGTAATGAAAAATGTACTAATAATAATGAATATGTTGCTTTCATTGGGAATGTTCTGTGCGTGCACCAATGATGATATTTTGAAAGGAAACGTTGAGGTACAAGAAGGTGATCCTGATGAAATCACGACTACATTATATAACAAATGGGTGTTGGTCAGTTATGGAAATAAATCAAATGAGGTGTTGAAAGAAGCAAAGGGTTATTATTACCTAATAACCTTTCATCCCGATGGGACATACTCTGGTATGGCATACGGAAATGAGATGGGAGGAGAGTTTAAATTAAATGGTAAGGAGATTCGAATTAATCGTGTAAATATTACCAAGTTTAAATGGGAAGGCTCTGACCCTGATCAATTCTTTTTGGAGCATTTGACAGATGTCTATACTTACACGATAACCGATATGGAGTTAAGGCTGTATTATTCAAAAGATCAGTATTTTAAGTTCAGAATTAAAAACGACTAATTATGTGAGTTGCTGGCTTTGGCGTAAAGAGATATCTGCTAAAAAAGCAAAACAAGTTGTTTTGGTATGTGTAAGGTACCTCTAAACACTGAAGAAGTGCCACTTTACACAGCAAAACAAGTTGTTTTACTTTTGCAAAAGGCTATTATTTGCGTTCTAATAGCACCACGTTCTCCACATGGGGCGTATGGGGGAACATATCAACGGGCTGCACGGCAGTCACTTTGTACTGGGCGTCGAGGTCCTGCAGGTCGCGGGCCTGCGTGGCGGGGTTGCAGCTAACATAGACGATGCGCTTCGGGGCGGCCCTGAGGATAGTCTTTACAACGTCGGGGTGCATACCGGCACGTGGGGGGTCGGTGATGATTACGTCGGGACGACCGTGCGATTGGATGAAGTCATCGGTTAGGATATCCTTCATGTCACCGGCGTAGAAGAGCGTGTTGTCGATATGGTTCACCTCAGAGTTGATCTTGGCGTCCTCGATGGCCTCAGGCACATACTCGATGCCAATCACTTTGCGGGCCTTCTTAGCCACGAAGTTGGCGATGGTGCCGGTTCCGGTATAAAGGTCATATACAAGTTCTTGCCCCGTGAGGCCAGCAAACTCGCGAGCCACGCTATAGAGATGATAGGCCTGTTCGGTATTCGTCTGATAGAAACTCTTCGGTCCGACCTTGAACTTCAGGTCTTCCATTGTCTCGTAGATATGGTCCTTTCCCTTGAATATCAGGATGTCCTGATCGCCGATGGTGTCGTTGCACTTCTGGTTGTCGAGGTAGAGTAGGGATGTTATCTGTGGGAATGTGTCAGCAATGTGCTGCATGAGGGCCAATGCTTTGTGGCCATCTTTGCTTTCCCATGAATCGCCAGTCTCAAGGTGGAACTGTACGATGACCATCCATTCGCCGGTGGCAGAATTGCGGATGATGACATCGCGCAGAAGTCCCGTCTGGGCGCGGAGATCGAAGAACGACAGGCTGTGCTCGACGGCATAGTCTCTGATCTCATTGCGGATGCGGTTATGCAGGTCGTCCATCAGCCAGCATTTCTCGATGGGCAGGATTTTATCGAAGGCTCCTGTAATGTGGAAGCCGATGGCCGGCACATCTTTCAGGCTCATGCTCTCCTCTTTGGGGAGGCTCTCAATCTCTTCCTTCGTCAGATACCGCTTGTTGGCGCAGCCACAGTCCAGTTTATTGCG
>Ga0256407_10009391_pt1 | contig 14019 bp, 13 predicted proteins | sample RumenRJG_04DNA_FD_193489 | JGI IMG/M metagenome (GOLD analysis project Ga0256407, IMG submission 193489) | Bovine rumen microbial communities from Lethbridge, Alberta, Canada - RJG_04 | ecosystem: Host-associated > Mammals > Digestive system > Stomach > Rumen | place: Canada: Alberta... | reverse complement strand
GTTGATAATTTTCCCCATGATCTTCTTTTATTATAATGAGACGGAAGGGCTGCCTGTGCAGGAAAAGATACTGGTATCTTTATTTCATGCTATTTCACCCAGAACAGCAGGTTTTAATACCGTGGATTACGGAACATTTTCCGGTAACGGTATCGCAATAACAATTGTACTTATGCTTATCGGAGGAGCACCCGGATCCACTGCCGGAGGAATGAAGATCACAACGGTTGTGATACTTGTGATCTCCATGGTATCCCTCTTTCAGAGAAAAAGAGACCCGGCAGTTTTGGGAAAGCGTATCACGCAGGACACAGTCATCAGTGCCGGTGCGGTATTTACATTTGATCTGTTGTTATTCTTAAGCAGTTCGATCTTTATAAGTTGTGTCGAGAAGCTTCCGCTTATGAGCACCATGTTTGAATGTGCATCAGCGGTGGCAACAGTGGGATTGTCATTGGGACTTACGCCGACACTCAGTGCTGTATCAAAAGTTGTATTGATAATGATCATGTATCTGGGACGAATAGGAGCCATGACCATGGTTTATGCGGCTGTTAGCAGAAAAGATGACGGTAACGGAAGATATCCGAAGGAAAATATTGCTGTAGGTTGATGAATTCATATTACGAGGAGAGAGGGTCATGAAAAAGAAAAGCATTCTTGTTATCGGAGCGGGACGTTTCGGTACACACTTTATGAAGAAGATGAGCGCCCTTGGACATGAAGTCCTTGCAGTTGATAAAAGCGAAGCACGTATTGATAAGATCGTAAGCTTTGTGACAGGAACATTGATAGGAGACAGCACGGATTATGAATTCATTAAGTCTCTTGATGTCCCTTCATTCGATGTATGTATGGTGACAATAGGTGATGATTTCCAGAGCTCCCTTGAGACTACTTCTCTTTTGAAGGAAGCAGGTGCGAAGTACGTTATAGCCCGTGCCTCCAGAGGTGTTCAGGAGAAATTCCTTCTCCGCAACGGAGCAGACAGCGTGGTTTATCCCGAGAAGCAGGTGGCGGAATGGGCTGCCATAAGATACAGCTCTTCCGATATATGTGACTATATAGAAGTCTCTGAAGATTATGCCATATTTGAGCTGGAGGTTCCCGCAGAATGGGTGGGTAAGACAGTTCAGGCTCTTCAGATCAGACCGAAGATGCATCTTAATATCCTTGCCATCAAGAGAGACGGTGTCACCAACGTTGAAGTTAAGCCTGACAGTGTATTTAAAAAGGGTGATACTTTCCTTGTACTTGGTAAGGATGAAAATCTGAAGAAGTATCTGCATGTAAAATATTGATCGACTTAAAAAGCCCATACCGTTAAGGGACCTTTACGGTGTGGGCTTTTATAAACTCCGGGAGGGGAATATGTTCAAAGAGTATTACGCTATTAGTATAATAGATCTTATTCTGATAACATTATGCGCGGTGTCTTACATTTTCACAGAAGATAATCCGTGGCTTATTCTTTTGTTCATATTTGGTTTTGTTATATCCATACTGCTCACGGGTTTTTCAGCCGTGGGTATACCCGATAAAAGATTGAAAAGGTGTTACAGAGGAAGCGTAAAGCTCGCTGTATTCATGGTATCGCTTCTGATCACGATAATAGTCTTTATCATCGAGTGGATAGATAACGCTGCTCTGGGCTGGCAGTATCCTTTTCTTTTCGCTGTCACAGCATTCTCATATCTGTGTATCTATTTCTGGATAGGTATCATCGAAGTCTATACATCATCAACGCAGCTTGGGATAGAGAAGAGAGTCATAGGTTTATTGTGCGGAATGATCCCCATAGCAAATCTTATCGCTCTCAGTATGATCATTTATACTACACATCTTGAAGTCTGCACTGAGAGCAGGAAGTATTGGTTTAACGAGAAGAGAAAAGGTGAGCAGATATGCAAGACAAAATACCCGCTACTCATGGTACATGGTGTGTTCTTCAGAGATTCGGAACATCTTAATTACTGGGGACGCGTGCCGGCGGAGCTGATAAAGAACGGAGCAACTGTTTATTACGGTGGTCAGGAATCTGCAGGCCCCGTAAGGAATTGCGCTGTTGAGATCAAAAATGTTATTGAAGAGATCATAAAAGAGACCGGCTGTGAAAAGGTCAATATCATTGCCCACAGTAAGGGCGGTCTGGATTCAAAGTATGCCATAACCAGGTGTGGTATGGCGCCATATGTCGCATCACTGACCACCATCAACACACCGCATAAAGGCTGTGAATTCGCAGATTATCTGCTGGAAAGAGCACCGGAATCCCTGAAAAAATCAGTTGCTGCGGCATATAATGCGGGAGCGAGAGCGTTGGGAGACAATGAGCCTGACTTCATTAAGGCTGTGACAGACCTGACAGCAACAGGTGCAAAGGCTCTTAACGAAGAGATGGAGCCGTATGAGGGTGTATATGAAAGTATATTTACCCAAAGCTATGGCTCGAAGCTTAACAAAGCGGTAAACGGTAAGTTCCCTCTGAATTTAAGCTACAATCTGGTTAAACTTTTTGACGGCAATAACGACGGTCTTGTGGGAGAAAAATCGTTCCCCTGGGGCAGCAGGTTCGAACTTCTTACCAATAAGGGTAAGCGTGGTATCTCTCATGCAGATATGATCGACCTTAACAGAGAGAATATTGCAGGATTTGATGTCCGTGAGTTTTACGTAGGATTGGTGCATGACCTGAAAGAGAGAGGGCTGTAAGAATTTATTGATTATGTTTTAGTGATGTGTTATATTTTCCCTCGTACGACTTGACAGTCTCGGGGGAGACACATAATGCTTACAGAACAGAACAGAACAGAACAGTAATAGTTTTATAATAGTTTGTTGATCAAATATCGGGAAGATAAGGGAGTCCTTATCTTTTCGATATTTTTTTGTTTTCACAAAGACACGAACATGCTTGCATGTTTGACATATTACTAAATGAAAGGACTTATGATGGCAATGAAAAGAAAAATCAGAAAGTTGATCACAGGTATCATGACAGCATCCATACTGTCGCAGTTTCTAAGCGGAACTGTAAGTATGGCTGCAGGGATTGATGGAGATAGTGGATCTTCTGACAGTGCTGTAGTACTTGAGGAATCGGTAGAAGGCGATGAAGGTGAAGCGACGGATGCTGAATCTGTAGAGGATGCGGGAGTTGCTGGAGATAATGCGAATGCTTCCAATGATGAAGATAGTTCAGTATCTGATAGAGTTACGGGAGCTTCTGATAATGACGAAAACTCAGCAAAGGATGACGTTAACGCTTTATCAGGTCAGAACAACGAAGAGGATTTAGATGTTGATACCGTATCAGCAAAGTTTTCTGACGATGTGACATCAGGAGTTGAGGGTTCAGAAGATGATTTATCATCTGATGGAAGTGTATCTTCGAACGATAACTTTATTACTGTATCATTTGGCGATGCAGGTGTCGTTGATGTACTTGATTCCGAAGGCGAGTCAGACAATGCAAAGGAAGAAGCTGATAGTAGCGATGAGAAGAATACAGAAAGAGGCGTTCTTGAGTCAGAGCTTTCAGGAGAACCTTATATCTTTGATTATGATTCCTTTCGCGTGGAGTGGAAAGTTGTATCTCACTGGGAAGGCGCATGTAATGTAAGCGTCAGCTTAACAAACAAATCTGATGAGACTATCCATAACTGGAATCTTTCTTTTCTGTCTGAAGATGAGATCATTAATCCCTATAATGCAAGGATCACATCTGAAGGAAGTAACGGAAATAAGTGGACTTTCAAGAATGCTGAATATAATCAGGATATTAGATCCGGAGAGAGCATACAGTTTGGATTCCAGGTTAAATACGGAGAAAGGATTGATATCCCGTTCTCATATTCAATAGACAGCAGCGAGAAAAAAGTATCAGATGCTGATTATGAGATATCTGATCAGATAATCTCCTCCTGGGATGGAGGTGCTGTTGGTGAGCTCCACATTGTTAATAACAAGGATACAGCGATAGAGGACTGGACAGTTACCGTAAGAACCGATGCAGTATTTTTAACTGTTTGGGGTGGAAATATCAAAAAAGTATCTGAGGATACATATGAGTTCTCATGCCCTGATTACTGCCAGAATATCGCACCCGGACAGACGGCTGTTATTGGTTATCAGTTAAGCGGTCATGATACGGCTATAGAGATACTTGGACTTAAAGAATGGGGAAACAAGGACAATACTATAAGCGGTAATTCTATTAGCGACAACTCAGTAAGCAATAACACTATCAGTGAGAATTCTGTCAGTAATAATTCAGTAAGCGATAACTCTGTCAGTGAAAATAAGCCTGTCACATATATCGAAAGTGACGGACATCAGCATATCTTCATTGATTCGGATGAGTATGAATTATTGGAAGAGGGCATTTATCTCTTAGATGTATATTCTGATTCCATGACAGGATATATAAACTATGAGAATGAAGATCAAAACGATTGTGACAATGAAAATGATAATGAAACTAAAGTAGAATCTGTAAAACTTGAGATCTGTGACGTATTTGATGAAACCATTTGGGAAGGCGATATCTTATCTGATGATGATTTTGAAACCTGGAGTGGTAAGGATACAGGTTTTGTACTCGGTGCTAATAAACTTATCTTTGAGGTTATCTTTTCTGATGACACTGCGTTAAAGGAAGAACTGATCATAATAAATCGTGAGGCCACCAACATTAAAAATACTTCTATAGAACTCACAGATGAAGATGACGATAACATCTATGATTATTACGAAAAGTATTTTGGTACAGACCCTGATAAGAAAGATACCGACGGTGATGGTCTTGAAGATGGCTCTGAGTTGTTCCTTTTAGACACCGATCCTACAGATGACGATACAGATGATGATGGGATTAAAGATGGCGATGAAGATGAAGACGGCGATGGTCTCAATGTACTGAAGGAATTTGAGCTTGGAACTTCTGACTTATCGGATGACAGTGACATTGATGAACTAAGTGACGACTATGAGGTAAATGTTCTGGGAACCGATCCGACATTCGCAGATACAGATTTCGACAAAATTATTGATAAAGAAGAAATAGACCTCGGACTGGATCCTTTAAATCCTGACAGTGATGGTGATGGGATCATCGATGGTGATGAAACTATTACAAGAGAAGTTTCAAAGGATTACAACGGAGAATCGATCGATAAGGTTTGCGTAAGCATAGGATGCAAAGGAAGTATGGAGAATAAGCTCTTTATCAGTAAGGCTGCTGATAAGAGCGGTATACTTCATGATACAGCAGGACTTATAGGTGAATTCTACGACATCGAATGTGATGCTGATTTTGAAACCGCTGATATCATCTTCAGCTATGATGAATCTATGCTTGGAGATACAGATGAATCCGACCTTCGTCTGATATGGTACAATGAGGAAACGAGTGAATTCGTGCTTCTTGAAGACTCTGTTGTAGACACCGAGAATAACACTGTATCCTATACTACAACGCATTTCTCAAAATGGGGCGTAGTTGATGCGAGGGCACATGAAGAGGCGTATGCTACTCCTAATGCCCCCGGTATGACCGGTACGGATAATCCGTATATGAATAATGATAAGTTTAAGTATATCCATGACTGGTATGTCATAAGTCTTGATTTTACGTTATCTCAAGATGAAATAGAACAAGAGATGCAGGTTACAAAGGCTATAATCGATCAGATGGATGGATATGACTATCTGTATATCACCTGTTATGGATCTGAAAATATGTTAACGCAGCCGTACTATATAGGTTATTCTGATCCTTGGACCGGAGGCTGGCCTTCGGATGGTAGATTTAAGTTTACTAAAGGAAATGAATTTGATGAAATGATGGATTATCAGCATAATAAAATTTTTATCGAGGAAAATAATTCTCATTCCGGAGATTTTGCCAGAGAACTGAATCGTATTGTGATGGGAAGTGAATTTACTCAGAGAAGTAAAGATGATCCCATGGCTTATTATCCGATGATAAGAAATGTTAAAGTGTACATGTTTTATGCGGGAAACGCATATGATGAGAATATAGCATCTTATCTAGACAGCCCTACGCAGAATTATCAAAATAAAACTCTCAGAGAAGGAATAGAGATTGCGGATGAAAAGGATTATATCATCAATACAATCTCTATTGCAAAACCGTTTGGCGCAAGCGAATATATGGAAGAACTTATTCCTGCGACAGGTGGAAAAAACTATGACAACTTTGATGGAGTATATGCTCTTATTAATGAAGTTATAAATGATCTTGATGATCAGAAAGAAGCTCAGAGACAGGGTGACTATGATGGCGATAGCTTAACTGACAGAGAGGAACTTGACGGTATGCTTGGCTATAATGGCCATACATACTATTCAAATCCGTTTGCAACGGATGTTGATCACGATACAGATGGAGATGACATCCCTGACAATGTTGAAATGGGAGAGTACAATCCTGTTACAGGAACGTATAAAGTGTTGAGCGATCCGGAGGATCGAAATAGAATTCCTTTAGATGAGGATAATGAACCAAAGTATATAATCGGGTGGTCGTATAGTAAAGATGAGGTTAAGGAGTTTGAAAGCAACTGGAAATCTCACAATGAATACTCTGAGGTGGTTATTGATGGAATTAATGATGAATGGACAAAAGCTATGTGGAACGAATTTGCAGAAACAGACTCGTTTTCAAGGGCGGCGCAAACAAAGGGAAGGGATTTGATATCTTCCGGTATCAGTCCGGATAATATAATTATCAGAAGGATAGATGATAATGAGTCAAAGAAGAATTCAATAAAAAGTATATGGAATGATGAGTGGCTCAAGTACAGTTGTATTCAGGAATTACATATTTTCAGCCATGGAAGATCGGGATCACCGGAAGTATATCGTGGGCATAATGATTCGATAGGTGATATTGATGTATTCCCAAAATTACATTGGAGTTCGAATGCAGAAGCATATTTTTATGGGTGTCATACGGCAAGAGAGCCGGAGAAAGAAGAATATAAAGGAAAGGGGTTAAAAAATTTTGCTGATGAACAAGGCGTTGTAACTTATGGAAATTATTATGGAAGTAGGTTTTCTGAAAAACAGAATGAATATGTTCAAATTGACAATATGATAGAGGGTAGTCTTTCTGAAAACGTATATCTTGGATGTTATGGTATACCTTGGGAAGATGCGAAGAGTAAAGAATATAGAGATTCTGATACAAATATTAAAAAGATGTTTGAATTGGGATATGATCATATTTCGATGAAAAAGTTTGAACCAGCGGAAGAATAATTAGGGGAGTATATGAAAAAAAGGATTTTATTATTAATTTTGATAATCATAGTACCCATTTTTGGAGTTCTAGTCGTGGGCGGAGTAATACTGTGTAAGAAAGGTGATTATGTATTATATACCGTTACCGCAGACATAGAAGGGACCCCTGTTGAATTAAAAGACAGATACTTGAATCCTGGATCTGACTATGAAGACTATGAACATGATTCTGTATCATCAATAGGTTATAATAGACGACTAAACAATGGGTTTAGAGTATTTGAAATAAGAAGGTTAAGCGATGTTCCCGCCGAATTTTATTGTAGCGCAGATTTTGAGGTGGATGGAATGCCTGTGGATATTGGAGTTGTATTAGCTGATCCGGTTGATCCGGATGCTGATCCATGGATTACTGATATACATATTTCTTTTTATTATGATGAAAATGGTGAAATGCAGCAGACTGTAACTTGCAGCAAAGGGATAATATACGAAATTGACTCTTTTGAAACGTATGGTTCAATTGAAGTCGAGTATGCCCCTCTTGCTTATGAAGTTAGAACTGATAAAAACACTAAGATCTACAACGTTGGTGTATATGTAAAGAATAATTAAAGTGAATAAATACAAAAAGTTCAAAAGAGTATAATGCTTTCGATATATTCTTGAAATTAAGAAGCTGTCGTTTTTGTTTGATGAATCAACTAAAGCGACAGCTATTGCCTTATATATGGCATATGTCAGATTATCACTGTAATGTTCTATAAATGCAATATGGAAATCAGTCTTCTGTTAATTTATTAAGTGATCCCAAGGAATATAAAAAGATTACAGATACATCTGAAAATGTATATCTGGGTGCATATGGAATATCACCAAAGGATGTTAGAGATAATGATGATGATACCTGGTTAACAAGGAAATGGGCTGGAAATAACGTTATTCCGATGACAGTTTTTTCGCCACAGTAAAGCGGGAGAGAAGAATGAATAAGAAAAAAAGGTTAATCTTAATTGGTTGCTGTTTGATTATGTTTAGTTTTATTTGTGTGATACCATTATTAAACAGAGTATTTCTCTTGACTGTAAAATACAACGTTGAAGGACAAAACATAGATTGTTCGCAAGCATGTAAAATTAGTTTGCACGGTTTTGATGGTGTTAAATCATGTTGGGGATATTGTATAAATATGCAAGACAAAAAAATCTATTGCGGGATCGATTTTAAGGGATTGTCATATGTCAGTCTGCACGATGGATGTCGTGTAAATGGAGAATTTGTTGACATATCGTATGATTTAGAATTTCCTGAAAAGACAGTACATCGTTTCTGGAAAGAAACAGTATTTTTAAATTTTAAGTATGATGATGCAGGAAAAATATACGGAACTGTTAATTCTTTTCATAATACGCACTATCCGGATAATGAATTAATAATAAATGACGAGGCATACTTGCTTGATAAAGTGGTTCCATTAGAGCATAATCAAACGTTGGTTCACCTAAGATTTTAAAAGAGAAAATGATTAGAGCATTTTGGATGTTATGGTATACCTTTGAAAGATGCGAAGAGTAAGGCGTATAGAGATTCTGATACAAATTTTAAAAAGATGTATGAATTGGGATATGATCATATTTCGATGAAGAAGTTTGAACCTGCGGAAAAATAATTAGGGGAGTATATGAAAAAAAAGATTCTATTATTCATTTTGATAATAATACTACCCATTCTGGGTGTTTTGGTCGTGGGTGGAGTAATACTGTGTAAGAAAGGTGATTATGTTATATATACAGTTACAGCAGACATAGAAGGAACCCCTGTTGAATTAAAAGACAGATACTTGAATCCTGGATCTGATTATGAAGACTATGAACATGATTCTGTATCCCCAATAGGTTATTATAGACGACGGAACAATGGGTTTAGGGTATTTGAAATAAGAAGATTAAACGATGCTTCTGCTAAATTTTATTGTGCCGCAGATTTTGAGGTGGATGGAAGTCCTGTGAGTATAGGAGTTATATTAGATGATCCAGTTGATCAAGATGCGGATCCATGGGTTACTGATATACATATTTCATTTTATTATGATGAGAATGGTGAGATGCAACAGAATGTAACGTGTAGCGATGGGGTTATTTATGAAATAGATTCTTATGAAAAGGATGGGTCAACTGAAATTGAGTATGCGCCGCTTACTTATGTAGTTCTGACTGATAAGAACACTAAGATTCGGGTTATAAAGGTACGTGTAAAAAATGACTAGCGCGAAAAAGAATATAAATCGTTAGTTGGGTTCATATTTTTAAGTGGCTGTCGCCTTTTGTTGGATAAATCAACTAAAGCGGCAGCTATTGCCTTATATATGGCATATGTCAGATTATCACTGTAATGGTCTATAAATGCAATATGGAAATCAGTCTTCTGCAAATTTATCAAGTGATCCCAAGGAGTATAAAAAGATTACTGATACATCCGAAAATGTTTATCTTGGTGCGTATGGTATTTCTCGGAAAGATGTAATTTTAAGGGAAGAATATACGTGGTTAGACAGGACAAAGGCAGGAAATACGGTTATTCCCATGACAGAGTTTTCACCGGAGTAAAATGGAGCATTCCTGTAATTCAGAAATAACGCCAATTGAATAAAAAGAAACCTCTAAGTAAGATAAAGGCGTTCATCTTGGCGGATGAAAAAACATCTTATGCTAACCGGAGGTTTCTCAAAATGAATTTTACACAGAATGACAGACTTAAGCAAGTTACGGCAAATACATTGATTGTTGGGGTTGATGTTGGATCACAGACACATTTCTGTAGAGCGTTTGACTGGAGGGGATTTGAGCTATCCAGAAGAGTGTTTAAGTTTAGTAACGACCGTATGGGATTCCTTACATTCCTTCGATGGACTGAGGAACTCATGAATAAAACCGAAATGAAGAAGGTTATTGTTGGCTGCAAGCCTACTGGTTGCTACTGGCTTACGTTTCAGAAGTTTTTACAGGATCATGATGTAAAGCTTGTAACAGTAAATCCATTTACTGTAAATAGAAGCAAAGAACTGGATGATAACAGCCCAGAAAAGAGTGATCTAAAGGATCCTAAAACAATTGCTATGTTGGTTAAAGAAGGAAGATATTCAACTTCTTATCTGCCGGAAGGAGTATATGCGGAGATTAGAGAAGCCTCTGTGTGCAGAGACCAGATCATGAAGCAGCATGTGTGTCTGTCTAATCAGATACAGGGATGGTTGCAAAAATTCTTTCCTGAGTATCTGGATTGTTATTCCGATTGGGATTCAACAAGTGGACTTATGCTTTTAAAGAGTGCACCACTTCCACAGGATATCCTAAAAATTGGGGCAGGTGGAATCAATCAGATATGGCGTGATGCAAAGGTACGTGCAGCAGGGCTAAAGAGGGCTCAGACCCTGGTAGAAGCTGCACAGGAAAGTGTAGGTTTAGAAGCTGGTGAGGCTGCAAGACTCGAGATTTGGGTTCTTGTGAATGACTATATACTGAAGGCAGAACAGCTCAAAAGACTTGATGAATACCTGGAGGAAAAAGTAAAAGAAGTACCGAATGTGGAGAAACTGCTCGCCATTAAAGGAGTAGGGATGAGTACTGTGATTGGCTTTATAGCAGAGGTTGGTGATATCGGACGTTTCACTGACCCAAAGCAGATACAGAAGCTTGCAGGGCTAGAGATAGTCAAAAAGAGTTCTGGAAAGAAAAAAGGGCAGCCAAGAATCAGTAAGAGGGGCAGAAGAAAGTTACGTAGAACAATGTATGAATCGGCTCGTGCACTGATGAACTGGAATCCTGCATTTCAAGATGTATTCCTTTATTACAGGAACAGAACAAGAAATCCTCTTGGAGGAATGCAGGCAAAGATAGCAGTTGCATGTAAGGCTATCAGAGTGTTCTATGTAATACTACAGACAGGTTGTGACTTTGATGAAGAAAAGTTCCGAAGGGACATCATCAGACCGGAAGCAGCCTAATTAAAACAGCACATACTGTACCAGACAACGTCCGCCAAGAGTTCAATTGGTGCTGGATTACAGGAGTGCTCTCTAGCAATGACAAAGCAGAGCGAAGCCGCTAAGACATACTATATAGGGCATGACCCTGGAATGGAGCAGAGGCGGCACCCCCACTATGGGTAGGCTGGACGAAGGAATTTAGGACACTCCTACGGGAGTACGATCCTGTTAGACATGAGAGGTTAGCAGCCATAGGGAAGAATGGGACACAGATTCGCCTTCATAAAAAGGATGACGTTATCTTTCGTGCACCCTTCTGACTGGAAACACATATGCATTGTACCTGAAATGACATAGTTTTCGCCCATTATTTATTGCTTATCATTGTTTGTAACTTATTAACCAATTGCACAGAAGGCTTAAATGCTGGTTCTTTTGTGCAAAATATATAAGAAAGTATAGAGAGAGAAGTATGAGCAAGAAAAGGAAGATTATTATAATATGTTGTTGTCTGGCATTGGTTTTCCTGTTATGTGTAATCCCCATAATAAACAGAGTGTTTATCTTGGCCGTAAAATACAACGTTGACGGACAATCCGTTGACTGTTCGCAAGCATGGACAATAGGTTTAGATGGTTTTTGTTGTGGTCAAGCGTTTTTGTAACGCTGCGACCTAATAATCTGCCACAGGGTTATGCAACCCCGTAGCGTGCCTCGAAAGGCGTTTTGTAGTTATTATAGGAATGTGGACGTACATGATTATATTGTACATACGCAAATTCCTCGATTGCCTCATATAATTCGTTCTCAGTATGATAATAATGCTGATATATAAGATCGTTTTTGAGAGTGTTGAAATATCTCTCCATAGGCGCATTATCATACGGATAGCCAGCTTTGCTCATGCTTTGAGTTATTCCCTTTGCTTCACAGAAGTTGACGAAATCTCTTGAAGTAAATTGACTTCCTTGACCAGAGTGGATCATCAACTTACTGAGATCAATTCCCTCCTGAGAATCGATTGCTTTTTGCAGCGTTCTTATTGCAAGATCAGAAGTGATGCGTCGATCAGTGATGCTTGCAACAACACTTCTGTCATGAAGATCAATGATAGTGCAATTGTACCTCGTGCTACCATCTGTCAGGTATAGATAAGTAAAGTCAGTGCACCATTTTTGATTTATTTCGTCAGCTGCAAAGTTTTGACTTAGCCTATTGGCAAAGACCTTGTGAGCAGCACCGTGTTCATAAGCCGGTTTCCTCTTACGGGAAATTGAATATAGCTTAAGTTCTTTATTCATGTATTTATGAACCGTTAGACGACTGATACGATATCCGGCTCTTACAGCATAGGCATAAATCGTACGATATCCATCCACTCCATTGTGAGCATGGTAAGTAGTACTAATGAAGTTTTTGATTTCTGCTTTGCGTTTGTGATACTCGGATTTACGATTTTTAAGATAGTTATAATAAGCGTTGGGATATATGTTGAATTTTCGTAATAACCATCGTAATCCGAATTCACTACTATACTGTTGAATAAATCGATAAGCCTCTAATCGATTTCCTTCGCAAAGAATGCCGCTGCTTTTTTTAAGAAGTCATTTTCCTTTTGGAGTTCCCGGAGTTGGCGTTTCAATTCCAGATTCTCCTTCATGCAATCATAATCGGCTTTGGCTTCTTCATTTATTTGGCATTCTTCACGGTACTGGGCGACCCAGTTTGAAATGCTTGCTTTATAAACGCCGAATTCATCAGCAAGCGCTCGGATGGTTCTTCCATCCTCAAGATGAAGACGCACTATCTTCCTCTTGAATTCATGTTCGAATTGTTTACTCATGTAATGCATACCTCGTTTCCTCCTAAGATTATATCTTGTTAGGACGAGGCGTTACAATTAAGCTATATCACAACATTTGATGGTGTTGAATCGTGTTGGGGATATGGCATTAATATGCAAGACAAAAAAATCTATTTTGGAATCGATTTTGGGGGGTTATCCGAAATATATTTGGGTGACGGATGTGATGTTGATGCGGATTATGTTGGTATAACGTATCATTTAGAGTTTCCCCAAAAGATATTTCATCGATTTTGGATAGAAACGGTATATCTGGATTTTGAAAAAGATGATGCAAAGAACATACAAGGGACTGTAAATACGGATCACCACATTCAATACAGAGACGACTTGACAATAAGAGATGAAATAGAGCTGGGTGATAGGGTGATACCCTATGATAATCCACAAACAAGGGTTTACTTGAGGTTTTAAAAATTGATTTGTCTGTTTTTTTGTTTATCAATATATTTTTGAGCTGTTTACAATTATCGGACTGCAGAAAAAAATTTTCTGCAGTCTTTTTGTATCGGCATAAAAATAAACCACCTGCTATGCAGGTGTGTTCCCAAAAAGCTTTAGCTTCAAGAAAAAACCTCCAAGAGTATAATTAGTGCAGGTTCGCCAACCGCAAAAATTACATCAAGGAGGTACCCGAAATGGATAAAAATAGTTTAGCACACACGACATGGGAGTGTAAGTATCATATAGTAAGTCAATAGGGACGGTTCCCATTGACTTAAAGATAGTTTACTATTTTATTATTCTTGATATGAAAGCATTCATTACTCTAAAAAAATATGGAGCATATACATGAAAATAAAGGTTAAGAATTGTATGATTGTATTTGTGGTAATAGCTGCAATAGTTATAGTATTACTAATATCTGATTATTTATATCATGGGATTAGGGCTACAATAAGAA
>Ga0256407_10009389_pt1 | contig 14020 bp, 10 predicted proteins | sample RumenRJG_04DNA_FD_193489 | JGI IMG/M metagenome (GOLD analysis project Ga0256407, IMG submission 193489) | Bovine rumen microbial communities from Lethbridge, Alberta, Canada - RJG_04 | ecosystem: Host-associated > Mammals > Digestive system > Stomach > Rumen | place: Canada: Alberta... | reverse complement strand
CGACACAAAGCTATGAATAAGAAAAATCCTCACAAAATAATCAGGCATAAAAAAATCTGACACAGAACCTATCAAAAAACAACCACAGAACGCACTGGAAGGCACTATTTGCTCATACCCATTAGAATCAAATCTAACGCCCAAAAGTAAACATCTGTGTATCAGTTAATTAGAATATTCAGACGTTAGGAATTTTTTAGACGCACACAACCAAATACATATCAGACACTTATATTGCAAATCAATCGATATTGCAAAAAAAAGACATCCGGATTAATCCGGATGTCTCTTTAAAGGAAGGCTGAATTAACAGCGTTATTTCCGACTCTATTTAGAACTGAATAGTAATAGTATCATCCCCAAGGGTATATATACCCCATACAGAGTAGAAGTAGAAAGTAACGGTTTCTGCAAGAGTATCGACTTCACCTTCTCCGTTAGTAATCTCACAGTCAAATGTACCAGGTGACAATGTAAAACCTGTCCTGATTACCTGATCCGGGACTATGACTGTAAAATCTGTTGTATTAATCCAGACTTTGAAAGTATCTCCACCACACCAGATATCACCTTCGATCTTGAGTCCGACAAGATCGTCCTCAGTCACTCCGGCAGGAATCCATTCTGCAGCAGGTTTTTCATCAATCTGGGTTACTTTTACAGTACCTTCATCTCCTCCGAGAGTTGTATAAGGAACGGCGTCCCCCTTATAATGCTCTTTGTAGAACGGAGCGAAAGCAGTATAGGAAACTCTATAAGCTACCGGGGAGCCATCTGCAAGTTTCCAGGAGGTGAAATTCGTATTGTTGAATCCGCCAAGTTCAGACCATCCGTTTACCTGAGTACCACTCTTAAGAGTATAGCAAGGGGTGTATTCAATTCTGTCACCAACCTCTATGCTGTTGATACCAAGTTTGGCGGCTACGGCCTTGATGTCGATATCGACCTCAGTAGGGAAAGACTTGATGCCATCCACTACTATAGCACTCTTCTTTTTCTTGTTACCATCGGTATAGACAGCCATTATCTGAGCATCCTCAAGCATTGAATAGTCTCCCTGATATACAGGAACATCAAGCTTGACTTTATAGTTTCCGGAGTTCATATCTGTCGACAGGATTCCATCAGATCCAGGAACCTTGCTGATAGATATCACGACACCGTGCTCTGTCCCTTCGAGATCGTAAGGGAGCTTCTGATCGCAGCCGCAGAAGAGGGCTCCGAGCGCAATCATTGCAAATATCTTATTGATTTTCATAATCTCTTGATTTACTTTGGTTGAACTACTTGTCCCAGAACACAGTCTTGACGGCAACGTTCCTTGAAGAGTTGGAAACGTTAGGGTTTGTGTCTACCTCATTCTGAGGATACCAGAGTATTCTAGGATAATCCAGGATAGTGACAAGTTCAAAAGAGGAAAGACTCGGGGTTGCCTCAACAGTCTGGGCGTAAGGTGTCCATCCCATATTATTCTCGTCACCCTTGAAAAGCTTAGGATAACCGGTACGACGGATATCGTTGTAAGCCTCGATAGGGTTATAGAAGTTGGCAATCCATTTCTCTGTCATGACGATCTCAAGCTTTCCTTCAGCGGAAGCAGCGTCAAATTTTTCATTGACTTCGTCCACAAGCTTCTGCGCATCAGCCGAAGAGATAAGCGGGGCAGAAGCGTCGCAAAGCTTAGTAACTGCGTTGACATGGGCAATCGAAGCCTTGATACCATCTTCGAGGTATTTTTTGGCATCTCCATTGATTTCTCCTGCGAGAACAAGTTCTGCAAGCATGAAAGGAACAGAATAAGCCTGAACCATCTTGTCCGGAGCGCAGCCGCTACCGTCCTTAGAAGTAATCTTGCCGCCATTTCCTGCATCAAATTTACCACCGATCGGATAAATGCCGAGAGCTGTCATGCTTGACTCCTGGCTACCACTTGTATATCCGGAGTTGGAGCCCATCATGATAGAGACGAAAGCACCATCACGGTAGTCAGTGATATTGCTGGCATCAGATGTAGCAGTGCTCTGATTGTACCAGTAATAGCTGCGGCGAGGGTCCTTGATACTTCTGAGAGGATTGTCTTTGAAGTTGCAGGTAAGACCACTCATTGTTTCGTAAAGCCATGGGCTGATCCAGTTTCCTTTCTGACCACCCTGATACTCTTCTACATAACCCTTATTCCTTTCATCGGAAGGAGTTGTAGCTGAAGAATGAGGGAACTGAAGGTCTTCGCCGTTACCGATGAAGTTGCCTTCTGCAACAAGAGAAGTAAGAGCTGACTGCCATCCCTCAATCTCATCCTTGGCCAGACGGGACTGAACCAGGATACGGAGTTTGAGCGTATTTGCAGCTTTGATCCACTTCTCGACATCTCCGTTGTAGAAGAGATCGTTAGCGCCAGGCTTATGGGCATTTGCAGCCTCCTTATCCTTGAAATTGGCGATAGCCGTATCAAGGCTCTTGAGAAGGTCGTTGTAGATATCGGCGCTCTTGTCGAGTTCCGGAGTGATGAATTCAGGATTGTTGGCCTGGCTGTAAGGAATGTCTCCCCACAGGTCAGTAGCGCCAAGATAAAGATATGCCCGAAGGACTCTGCCTATACCGGCATAATAAGATTCGCCTTCGGCTTCGCCGACTTCGATAAGCTTATCGGTATTCTTGATTCCGTAACGATACAACTGGCTCCAAGTATTGGTCAGTGTAGAATATCCTGCGTCAAGCGAATAGTTGTCTGTCTCTCGGCTGACAGTATGGTGGACATAAGAAGAGAAGTTCGAGTTCAGATAATCTCCAGGACCGTATGTATATGCAGTCTCGTATTCGGCAGCAGTAAGAAGCTGCTCGATATCGAGCTCAGTTACATCATACGGGTCCTTGTTTATGTCAAGACTGCAACTTCCGAGGGAAAGGGCTACAAGTGCCGTGCCCAGGATGTTAAATATCTTTCTTTTCATTTTTTCAGCAATTAGAAGGTTAACTTGACATTGAATGCAAATCTTCTGGTAGACGGAGCAGAAGTATAGTCGATACCCTGGACGTTGGTCTCACCATAAGAGTTCACAACCGGATCATAGTTTGAATACTTTGGTACATTAGGAGCGTAGAACCAGAGGTTCCTTCCTACAATACCGAATTCAACTCCGGAAAGAGGAAGCTTGGCAATAAGCTTCTTAGGAAGTGCATAGGACAAAGTAACCTCGCGGAGACGGAGTACTGTCGCATCATAGGTCGCTACCTCGTCACAAGAGTTGATAGCGTAGGTAGAATATGTTCCGCTTGAGAACCAGAGGTCGGCCTCGGCAATTGCTGTAGTATTCGGAATCTTATTATTGTTTTCATCAAGATAAGGCTCCAGAGTATTAGGATTGCCATATACACCAGGGATTATTCTGGAACCGAGACGGTCCTCCGTATCCTTGGTCACACCACGGCCGAGAAGGTCTGTAAGATAGGTTGAATAAACGCAACCGCCCTTCTGGAAGTCGAACATTACTCCAAGAGAAAGTCCTTTCCACTTGAAGGTGTTGATCATTGATACCTTGTAATCAGGATTTGGATCTCCGATGAAACCATACTCCTTGTCGTTGATATACATACCGGTTGAAGGATCTACGAGAGGATTGCCTTCGTCATCACGGGCAAGCTTCTCGCCTTCAAGGATACCATAAGGCTGGCCTACTACAAGGACAGGCTTAGGATTGGCGAAGTCGCCTCCGACATTGATCTTATCGACGCCTTCAGCAAGGCTGAGGACCTTGGACTTGTTCTGGGTGAAGGTAGTATAGATACTCCAGCTGAAGTCTGCGGATACGACAGGATAGAGATCGAGACCGAGCTCATATCCTCTGTTGCGGATAGAACCGAAGTTGGTGACGTAACTGCCATATCCGGTAGAAGGTGCAGATGTCTTCTGTCCGATCTGATCCTCTGAGATACGGTTATAGAAAGTACCGTCGAATCCGATTCTGCCGTCGAATAGCTTCAACTCAAGACCAGTCTCAAACTCCGAGGTAAACTCAGGAGAAAGGTTCTCGTCGTAAAGAGTCGTAGGAAGTTCCATAAGAGGCTGTCCCATATATGGATAACCGGTGACATAGGTTCCATTATTGTAATAAGGAGAAGCATCATTACCTACCTTGGCCCAGCTGGCACGCACCTTACCGAAGTTAAGCACGCTGCTCTTGATATCGAGTGCCTCTGTGAACACTACAGAAGCAGAGACTGCCGGGTAGAAGTAAGTATTGTTCTTCAAAGGAAGAGTGGAAGACTTGTCCATACGTCCCGAGAGGTTGAGGAAGGCCCAGTCCTTGTAGTTAAGAAGGACATCGGCAAATAAGCCCCACTTGCGGAAACGTCTATACTCTTCGGCGCCTTTTTGACTCTTGGTATTTCCTATGCTGAAGATGTTCTTGTTGACAATCTCCAGTCCATCATACTGCTCGGTCTCCCATGTAGTCTGGTTATAGTTATGACCGAGAGTTGCACGGACATTGAAGTCATCTATCTGCTTCTCCGCAGTAAGGAGCACTGTCTGCTCCAGAGCATCATGGCTATAGTTTCTCTTTCTGATGAAGCCTTTACCTGCATATCCGCGGGAACCGAGGTTGATGACAGTTCTTGCATCATTGTCATAATCATTATAACCGACAGTATAGTCGAAAGAAAGCCAATCGAGAATCTTATAGGTAAAATTGAAATTGGCTACCGTTCTTCTCTGGACAGAAGCGACTTTATCGTTCTTCCATGCCCAGTAAGGGTTATTGGCCTGTGAAGAAAGCTGGAAAAGAAGGTTGCTTCCGTCGAGGGTCTGATAAGGGAAATTCTGGATATCCCAGCTACGAGGCATTATGAATGCACGGGCAAGGGATGACTGACCACCGAGTTCGGCGCTTGACTGGTTATTTCCATAAAGAGGGCTGTCCTGAGTCGTATAGGTATAAGCGAGACTGCCACCGATTCTGAGACGGTCATTGAGCTGCTGGTTTCCGCCGACGCTGAATGCATAACGGTCGAAATCGGAACCAGGGATATAGCTGTTCTGGTCCGTATATGATAAGGTGACGTTGAAGTTACCCTTATCATTCACACTCTGAAGGTTGACAGAATGGTCAGAAAGGACTCCGGTACGGAACAGATCCTTAACGTTGTTAGGATAGGCCTTGTACGGAATCTTTCCCTCAAGGTCAGGATAAAGCTCGAGGGCGAGACCCGGATACTCTGCTGCAATATCAGAATACATTGGAATTGTAGCGCCTTCCGTGAAAGGAGCACCCCAAGAACCATTGGCACCTCCGATATTGAAGTTGGAACCCTGACCATACTTGTTCTGGTAATCAGGGAGAGCACCGATAGTCTCAAGAGCGACAGAACCGGTATAGGTTACAGTGTAGCCCTTATTGGCTTTCTTGCTGTGGGAACCTGACTTGGTCGTAATAACCACGACACCGTTGGCGGCACGTGAACCGTAAAGAACGGCTGCGGCTGCACCCTTGAGCACGTTCATTGACTCGATGTCGTTAGGGTCGAGAGTTGAAAGACCTGAGGTGAAGGCTGCGCCGATTTCGCCAGCACGGTCGCGGGATCCCATACCTTCATTACTGTAAGGCACACCGTCAACGACATAAAGAGGCTGGTTGTTTCCGAGGAAGGAAGAGTTACCACGGATAGTTATACGGGTTGCACCACCGGCATCTCCGGAAGGAGCGGAAACATTGACACCTGCAATCTTTCCATCAAGAGCACGGAGAAGGTCCGGCTCAGCCTTCTGGATAGCTTCATCAGCATCCACCTTGGTTACGGAATAACCGAGGGAACGCTCTGAACGCTGGATACCAACGGCAGTGACAACTGATTCGTCGATCAAAAGATTGTCCTGGACAAGAGAGACATTGACAATGCGTCTTCCCTCAACAGGGACCGAAACTTCCTTGAAACCAAGGCATGAAAACAAAAGTGTCGCGTCTTTGTCGGCTTTGATGAAATAAGCACCATTCTCATCAGTCATGGTACCATTTGTAGCTCCCTGGACGGATACTACGACACCAGCGATTGGAGACTGGTCATCAGCGGATACGACGACACCGCTAACTTCGCTTTGGGCGAACGCCCCAATGCATACGAACAGCATTGAGAGCATCAAAAGAAATGATTTTTTACCCATAGTTTTTAACATAATTTTCAGATACAAGTTTTAGATTTGTACCAATACACTACTAATCGTTTGTTTTTATAACATTCGAATGTGCAAAGATTAGAAACAAATTTCAATTTTGCAAATAAGTATAACCAGTCAGAAACTACGTTATATTAAGCTATTTCAGCCGGATTCAGCGTTTTTGGATACAATAAAACGAAAACGGCGTAACGATTCATAACTAAAACAAGAAAATCAGTTACGAATCATTATCAAAATATTTTTTTATGTAATATATATTTGGAAAGACAACATATAAAAAGGAGCAGATCATCACGACCTGCTCCTTTAAAAATTCTACTTACTCAATATTATTTATCTATGCTTATGTTACTTTTTTATATTACCATTTCCGTGCCAAATCGTCTGAAATATGAAATGAAAACACTATATTTGTAAATATGAGAGATTTCACATACTACGCACCGACCGAAGTCGCCTTCGGAAAAGACAGCGAATCGAAGATCGGTCCGCTCGTCAGCAAGTACAACGGAAAGAAGGTCCTGCTTCATTACGGCGGTAAAAGCGCCGAAAGGTCAGGACTCCTCGATGTGGTGCGCGCGAGCCTCAGAAAAGCCGGCGCAGGCTTCGTTGAACTCGGAGGCGTAGTGCCTAATCCTCTGTTGTCCAAGGTCCGCGAAGGCATAGACCTTTGCCGAAAGGATAAGGTTGACTTCATTCTGGCGGTCGGCGGCGGAAGCGTGATCGACTCGTCGAAGGCCATCGCGATCGGAGTTCCGTACAACGGCGATGTCTGGGATTTCTTCACCGGCAAGGCAGAGCCGGATGCGGCTCTTCCGCTCGGAGTGGTCCTGACCATCCCGGCTGCCGGCAGCGAGATGAGCGACAGTCTCGTGATCACCAACGGAGACGGGGGCTGGAAGCGCTCCTGCGGCTCATACCTGCTGCGGCCGAAGTTCGCCGTCATGAACCCGGTACGGACGTTCACCCTGCCGCCGTTCCAGACGGCCTGCGGAATCACTGACATGATCATGCATACGATGGAGAGGTTTTTCTCCCTCGACGACGATATGACCATAACCGACAATCTGGCAGAGGCGCTGATCCGGACTGTCATGGACATGGCACCGCGGGTTCTGGCGGACCCGGAGGACTATCACGCGCGGGCGCAGATAATGTGGGCCGGGAGTCTGGCGCACAACGACTTGACAGGCTGCGGCACCACCGGAGACTGGGCGACCCACGACCTGGAGCATGAACTCAGCGGCATGTTCGATGTCGCTCATGGCGCCGGTCTGGCAGCGCTTTGGGGATCTTGGGCACGATATGTGAAAGAATGTAGACTGAGTCGCTTCGTGCGTTTCGCAGTCAATGTAATGGGGGTTCCGAATGACTTTACGGACCCTGAGGGGACTGCTCTTCGCGGTATCGAGGCGATGGAGCGGTTCTTCGCCGGTATCGGGATGCCTACCAGCATCCATAAGCTTATCGGCAGAGAGATTTCCGACGGCGAGCTTGCCGAGCTGGCACGCAAGGCCAGCAATGGAGGGACGACTACTGTCGGAAGTTTCCGTGTACTTAAACTTCAAGATATGGAAAACATCTACAAAATGGCAAAATAACTATGAAAATAATTAAAGACGCCTCCTTCGGCGGAGAGCGGCCGTTGTTCGGTATCAGCGACAGCCGATTGGAGAATATTACCATTACGGATGGAGAGTCCGGAATAAAGTGTTGTTCCAACATCGAGGTTTCCGGAAGCAAGTTTTACGGCAAGTACCCTCTGTGGCACGTTGACGGAAGCATTATACGGGATTGTTACTTCGCACCTGGATCGCGGTCTGCGATCTGGTACAGCAATAATATGACCATGAAGGACTGCATCATCGACGGTCCGAAGTTTTTCCGTGAGATGAACGGGCTGACGCTTGAGAATGTCACGATCAATGATGCCGACGAGACGTTCTGGAAGGTCGATAATCTCAGGCTGAAGAATGTCGTCCTTCATGACGGCACGTATCCGTTCATGTTCAGCAGCAATATATATGTGGACGGGCTGAAGAGCGATTCGAAGTATGTATTCCAGTACTGCAAGTACGTGGAGGTGCATAACGCGAATATTCTGACTAAGGATTCTTTCTGGGAGTGCGAGAATGTCACGGTCTACGACTCGGTGCTTGACGGGGAGTATCTCGCCTGGCATTCGAAGAACGTACGGCTTGTGCGTTGCCACATCGCCGGCGAGCAGCCTCTGTGCTATATGGACGGGATCATCCTGGAGGACTGCACCTTCGACGAGGCCTGCGACCGCGCCTTCGAGGACAGCATCAATATCAACGCCAGCATCAAAGGCGCCATCACGGAAATCAAGAATCCGGTCTCCGGTATCATCACCGCCGACAAGATCGGCCGCATAACTTACGACCAGTACGCCCTCGGCCGCGACTGCATCATCTCCGAGACGGATCTGGGATAGGTAATTATCGGAAGAGTCTTTCAAGAATTGTATCCGGAAGCCCAAGTAGCCTGCCTATCTGGGCTTTTTCTATATAGTATTTACGCTTAAGGATTGAAGCCATTGATATCAGCTGGTCCGAGGATAGTCTGGATTCCAAGTCTGTTTTTAACGAGTTGACGGGTATTCTGACTCATCCTCATGGACGAGTTTGCACATTAAAAATCATGTTTAAATTTCGTCGTCTGTTTTAGAATCAGTTACGTTTTCATACATTTGCCGACAACGCATATTCGCGGTGATTGACAATTATTATGAACGATGAATTTTGGTTAGTGACCACCGAGCACCTGGAAGACAGGCTCTGGTTCAGAGATGGGGAAGATTTTAAGGCGGGGATGAATTTTGTCCCTATTATAGCGTTTGAGGAAAAGGTTGACGTAGTGGCGTTCATATTGATGTCAAACCACGTCCATTTCATTCTGCATTGCTCGTCCGATAAAGCCAAGGTATTTATAGAGTCATTCAAGAAGGCCTACTCCCAATACTTCAGATGCAGGTATGGCATTTCCGCCCTGCTCAGGAGGAACGACGTTGACATAAGACCCCTGACGGTCGGAGATGAATCCCTTGAGCGCGCGATTGCATATGTTCATATGAACTGCGTCGCAGCCAACATCTGCCTAAATCCGTTTGAGTACAGATGGGGCACCGGCGGCTGCTTCTTCAGGTCCTCCGAGGAGCTGGAAGGAGATTGTCCATCCAAGATGTCTAGAAGAAAACTGATAGCTCTTACACATTCTTACAAGGAGGTCCCGGCACATCTTCTCTTTGACAAGACCGGATGCATAATTCCTTCATCATATATTGAAGTGTTGTTTGTGGAAAAGTTGTTCAAGACACCCAAAAGGATGATGTATTTCCTTAATTCTTCCTCCAAATCAAGAATGAGTAAAAATGCTGATAAGATGCCTTCGTTTAAAGATCAGACCATAATGTGTGCGGTCCCTGATTTGTGCCAATCGTTATTTCATAAGAATTCTGTAAAGGCCCTGACCAGCGAAGAATTATGTACTCTTTCGAGACAAATTCGTTATCGGTTCTCTTCTGACCCTCATCAGATATCACGAATTCTTGGACTCACGTATGACACCATTTCAAAACTTCTTGACTAGCCATCAGGTCTATGGTGCCGAAAACGTTGGTGGCCTGCTAAAAATTTGCAGACCGCCAGCACTAAAGGGCCGAAAACGTTGGTGGCCTGCTAAAAAATTGCAGACCTCCAGCACTAAAGGCCCGAAAACGTTGGCGGCCTGCTCAAAATTTGCAGACCTCCGGCACTAAAGGGCCGAAAATGTTGGCGGCCTGCTCAAAATTTGCAGACCTCCGGCACTAAAGGGCCGAAAATGTTGGCGGCCTGCTCAAAATTTGCAGACCTCCGGCACTAAAGGGCCTAAAACGTTGGTGGCCTGCTAAAAAATTGCAGACCTCCGGCACTAAAGGGCCGAAAACGTTGGTGTGGATGAAGTGGAGCCGCTCTCTCCGAGATTCCGCTGCGCCGCCTGACGGCCGCTTGCGCTATCTCGCTCCGCCTGCGGCGGGGCTTTGCAAAACAGAATAAACCAGCAATCGAGCGAGCTCGTTGCTGGTTTATTTCGTTTTGCGGAGAGAGCGAGATTCGAACTCGCGATACCCTTTGGGGGTACACACGCTTTCCAGGCGTGCCTCTTCAGCCACTCGAGCATCTCTCCAATGACCGTTCTTCCAAAACGGACTGCAAATATAGGAAAAATATAATACTACTCCAATACCCCGCCTTCGAGATCAAGAATTTCGGAAGTGATTTTCTGCTGGCGACCCTTGTTGTACTCAAGGGTAAGATCTTGAAGAAGTTCGTTGCCGTTGTCCGTGGCCATCTGCATGGCTACGGTTCGGGCGGCATGCTCGGCCGTTACGGTATCGAGAAGGACTGTGTAGACTTTAAGCATGAGGGCCTTCGGGAGTAACTGGGCAATCAAAGCAGGGCGCGAAGGCTCTACTATGAAACCACGTCCATCAGCAACAGTATAAGAACCGTCAGAAGCAGTATCAGCAGAACCGGAATCGCCAGGACCTAAGCTGAAAGGCAGATAGGTCTCGCGGACGGTAGGCTGGGAAGCCGTAGACTTGAAATGGTTATAGACGAACTCCACCTTATCGAAACGGCCGGAAAGGAAGGCCGATTCCAGTTCGCGGCCCAGGGCAGCCGCGGCATCATAAGAAGGAGAAGCGGAAAGCGAAGTATAATCTGCAGGCGAAGGATATCCTGCCTTGCGCATGGCTTCGGCCATCTTGCGGCCGACGGAATAAACGGTGACTTCGACTCCGGCTGCCTTATACTCATTGACCACCTTCAAGGCTTCCCGGATAGCGTTGGCGTTGAAACCGCCACAGAGGGAAGAATTGGAGGAGAAGCATACCAGAGCGACGGACCGTGGATGCTGGCGTCCATTCAGATAAACCGACCAGTCGGCAGAGGCACCATCGGACCGAACAGCAGAAGGGCCATCGGACCAGTCGGCAGAAGGGTCTGCCTGACCAGCATGGCTGGCAGCAGAATCATCCGTAAGGTCCTCAGCTGGATGAAGGGCTTCGGCAGAATGGAGGTTCTCGGCAGAGAGAAGGGCTTCGGCAGAGAGGAGGTCCTCCAGCATTCCCAGCAGACGCTTCTGGTACGGCACCATGTTCCCGATGGCAGACTGCGCCTTATGCAACTTGGCGGAAGCCACCATCTTCATCGCCGAAGTAATCTTCAGCGTACTGCCGACAGAAGCGATGCGACCCTTTATTTCCTTCAATGAAGCCATAAAAACTATGCCTTGAACTGCGAAGCCACAACGGCAGCCTCAGACTCTATGATCGAAGTGATTGAATCATCATATTTACCCGCAGCGAGAGGCGCAAGGACATCATCCTTGTGGGCGGAACGCATCCTGTCAAGGAACGCCGTCTGGAAATCCGCCACTGCAGAAAGAGGAATATCCTTCATCAGACCATGGGTACCGCAATACAAAATAGCCACCTGCTCCCCTACCGGCATCGGACTGTACTGGGCCTGGATCAGCAGACGGTTGTTCTTGCGGCCCTTGTCCAGGGCCATCTCAGTCACCTTGTCCATATCCGAAGAGAACTTCGAGAAAGCCTCAAGCTCATTGTACTGGGCCTGGTCGATCTTCAATGTTCCCGCAACCTTCTTCATGCTCTTGACCTGGGCGCTGCCGCCGACTCGGGACACCGAAATACCGACATTGATAGCCGGTCGGAAGCCCTGGTTGAACAGCGAAGCCTCCAGATAGATCTGACCGTCAGTAATGGAGATCACGTTGGTCGGAATATAGGCGGAAACGTCACCCGCCTGAGTCTCGATGATCGGAAGCGCAGTAAGCGAACCGCCGGCCTTGACCTTGCCCTTGAGAGACTCAGGAAGGTCATTCATCTGCTCGGCGACCTCCTGCTGGCCGATAATCTTGGCTGCACGCTCCAGAAGACGGGAGTGCAGGTAGAACACATCTCCCGGATATGCCTCACGACCCGAAGGACGGCGCAGGATCAGGGAAACCTCACGGTAGGCCACCGCCTGCTTCGACAGGTCATCATAGACCACGAGGGCATGACGGCCGGTATCCCTGAAATACTCGCCGATGGCAGCTCCCGCAAAAGGAGCATAATACTGCATCGCCGCAGGATCGGCTGCAGTGGCAGCGACTACGATAGTATAGTCCATGGCGCCCTTGGACCTGAGGGTATCGACGATACTGGCGACGGTACTGCCTTTCTGGCCGACGGCCACATAGATGCAATACACGGGATCCCCGGCCAGATAACCGGCGCGCTGGTTGATGATCGTATCGATCGCAATCGCAGTCTTTCCGGTCTGGCGGTCACCGATGATCAGCTCTCGCTGTCCGCGACCGATAGGGATCATGGCATCGATGGACTTCAGTCCTGTCTGCAGAGGCTCATTCACCGGCTGGCGGTAGATAACCCCGGGCGCCTTGCGCTCAAGCGGCATCCTGGTCAGATCTCCTTCGATCCGGCCAAGTCCGTCCAGAGGATTGCCGAGAGGATCGACCACCCTGCCGAGCATAGACTCTCCGACATCGATCGAAGCGATCTGTCTGGTTCTCTTGACCTCCATTCCCTCTTTCACGAGGTCGGTCGGCCCGAGCAGCACAGCTCCGACATTATCTTCCTCCAGGTTCATGACAACGCCCATCACTCCGTTTCCGAAGTCGAGCAGCTCTCCGGCCTCGGCGCCTGCCAGTCCATAGATTCTCGCAACGCCATCGCTCACCTGGAGCACCTTGCCGATCTCCTCATACTTGACGCTGAGGTCAATGGACTCCAGCTGCTTGAGGAGGATATCGGAGATTTCACTCGGCTTAATATTGTCTTGCGTCATGTTATACTATACGTTTATTCTTATCAATAAATTCCTTACGGAGAGTCTCCAGCTGACCGCGGACGCTCGCATCGAGGCGATAGTCCCCCACCGTCAGCACAAGCCCGCCTATGATATCGGGATCGGCCTTTTCCTCGAGCCGCACTTCCCCGCCGGTCAACTCCGCCACCCGGGCGCGGATCTTCTCCCCGAACTCAGGGCCGGCCGGAACAGCCGTCGTCAAAGTCGCGAACCTAATCCCCTTCGACCGGTAATACATATCCACGAACGAATGCAGGATCAGGCGTATATCCCGGATACGGCCATTCTTCAGAACCAGCTTCAGGAACTTCTCCAGTCCCGGGTCCATATCTTCGGGTTCGAGAGCCGACTTCAGCAGCACGAACTTTCTGGACGGTTCCACGGCCCTGGTGTCGGCCAGTATATGGCCGAATTCCGGGACAGCGGAGATCGCCGCCTCCAGTTTCTTCGCCTGGGCACATACCGACTCTCCGCCGCCATTACTGTCGACGAACTTCAGCAGCGCACGCGCATATCTGGAAGATATGATCCCTGTATTCATCTCTAATTCTTACTGTTCCTGGCTGAGGACATCTCCCCGACCAGCTTGTCCAGATACCTCATCTGGGCATCGTCATTCTCGAGGTCCTTGCGGATGACCTTCTCGGCGATATCCACGGAAAGCATCGCCACCTCCTTGCGGATGTCGCGCAAGGCGCTTTCCTTCTCGGCAGCTATCTCCACGCGCGCCTTCTCGATGATCTTCTCCGCCTTTTCCTCGGCTTCCTTCTGGGCGTTGGCGATAATGGTAGCCCTTGTCTGGGCGGCCTCACGCAGCATCACGCCCTGTTCCTGCCTTGTCTTTTCAAGCAAGGCAGCCTGTTCAGCGGCAAGATTCTCCATGCGGGCCCTTGCCTCCTGCGCCATCTTCAAGGACTCGTCGATATGACGGTTCCTTTTCTCCACCATCCCG
>Ga0256407_10009387_pt1 | contig 14021 bp, 10 predicted proteins | sample RumenRJG_04DNA_FD_193489 | JGI IMG/M metagenome (GOLD analysis project Ga0256407, IMG submission 193489) | Bovine rumen microbial communities from Lethbridge, Alberta, Canada - RJG_04 | ecosystem: Host-associated > Mammals > Digestive system > Stomach > Rumen | place: Canada: Alberta... | reverse complement strand
GCTGAGGGACTTGAAACTATAAAACTTGACATCACCGATTTGGAAGCGGTAAGACAAACCGTTAAAGAAAACAACGTAAAAGTTATCGTCAATTGTGCGGCTTACACCAACGTTGATGCTGCCGAAAGTAACGAAGCGTTAGCCGAAAAACTCAACGCCGATGCCCCGGAAAATTTGGCTGTTGCGATAAAAGAAAACGGCGGACTTTTGATTCATATTTCTACGGATTATGTTTTCGGAAAAGAGCCTTACAACACGCCTTGTAAAGAAGACCAGACCGGCACACCGACAGGCGTTTACGGCTTAACCAAACTTCACGGTGAAGAAAAAATAAAGTCAGTCGGTGGTGATTTTATCATTATTCGTACGGCTTGGCTTTATTCGGAATTCGGCAAAAATTTCTGCAAGACAATGCTCAGTCTTTTGTCAACAAAAGAGCAGTTGAAAGTGGTTTTCGACCAAGTTGGAACGCCGACTTACGCTCTTGACTTGGCCTCTGTAATTATCAAATTTATAGACGATTACAAGTTAAACGGAAACAAAAATTGCGGTGTTTATCATTTTTCAAACGAAGGCGTTTGTTCGTGGTTTGATTTTACGAAAATGATTGCGGAATATTCGGGCTTGACAAAATGCAATGTTTTGCCGTGTCATTCGGATGAATTTCCTTCGCCGGTAAAACGTCCTGCGTATTCGGTTCTTGACAAGACGAAAATCAAAAACGCTCTCGGCGGAATTACGATTCCGTATTGGACGGACAGTCTTAAAAAATGTCTTGAAAATTTAAAAAAATCTTAAAAAAAATTTGTCGTTTGGTTTTTATTTCCGATATTTGGCTATTCAATCCTAAAATTTTATGGCTATGAATATTCAGGAAATATTTAATAAAATCAACGAATTAGCCGTTCAGAACGCGGCAGAAAATACAGTTTTGACACGTTCTGATTTGGCTTACGAATTAAAAAAAATGGGGGTTGAAAACGATTCTCCCGAAATTTCAAAGTTCGTGTGGGAATGTTTTCAAAAATCCTCCGATAAGGAAATCTTCAAAACATTTGTCAATAACGACAAAACAGCCACTCTTATTGATGAGTACAAAATCCCCTCTTTAATAGAAAACGGCAAAACCGATGATGTCTTTTCTGTATTGAAAGAACGTCTTGAAAAAACGTCCGAGAAATTCGGCGGCGTGGAAAATTTTGACACCGAAAAGACAAAATTGGAATTGGTTCAACAAGTTTCAGACCTTTTGAATACGGTTTCAGGCTCGGCTGCGGTTTCTAAAATTCAAAATGAGGCAGGACAAGTTTTCAAAAAATATTCGCTTTTAACGGAAAATTATTCTAATGCAAAATCTGCTGTTGTAAATTTGACTAAAGATTTTGTGCAGTTAAGGGGACACGCTTTGGATATGTACCGCCGTTATGCCTCGGCTTTAACGGATATTTTCGGCGAAAAGATTAAAGCCTCAATGCCCGAAATGTTTGATTTTGATTCCATTGAATTTCTGGATACGGATAAGATGTTAAAGAATATCGAATTGTGTTATAATTCTATTTTCGGCAAATGTTCTGTTTTGGCGGGCGAGGTTTCCGATAATTTTTCTTCGGCTTTGAAACTATCTGCAACACAATTCGGAAAACAACAAGACAAAAGAGTCGGACTTATTATTGCCGGTGTTAATATGCTTTCGCATTATGTAAAACTTTCAGGACAGACCACCGCTTTAAGAAAGGAGGTTCAGGAGTTGAAAATGGCTGTCAGCAAAGATGCTGCAACGATTAAAACTGATGAAGTAAGGCTTTTTGAAATTTATAAAATCTTAAACGATGTTTATATTCCGAAATCCGAAATTTTCGCAAAAGCCTCTCCGAAGGTTTTTGATAGCGAATTGAAACAACTCATCAATGATATTTATTCCACAGATAAGGCTCAAGAGCTTAAAAAACAGCGTGATGAAATTCTTGACGAACTACATTCCTTGGAGAGAAAAATCTCTGATGCGCAGATGAACGTCAATTATTATTCGGGTCATATCAACACTGTGGAAGAAACTCTCAAAAGCCTTGAAAAACAATATGATGAGGCTAAAAAATCAAAACCCGAGGCACCTTCCGGACTTCAAAACGCGTTTAGTTTCGGCTCCAAAAAGAAACAATACGAACGTGATATTTACGATTGGGTAAAAAATTGTGAACCGGTAATTTCCAAGTACGAGGATTTGATGGTTGATATTAAAATTGATACTGAAGAACTTGAGAATCAACGCCGCGAATTTGAGGAAAGTTCCAAGCGTTATCATATTTTGAAGGCTCAACACAAGGAAATTTCCGAAAAACTTTCTGCTCTGATTTCTGCTGATCCTAAAGTTAAAGCAAAGGTTGTCAGCCGTTTGGAGGATATTATAAAACTGCTCCAAATTGCAAAAGATATTTCTATGGCAAGTCTTGAAGACAGACTTATCCGCAAGGTTGATATTAAGGAATTTAAGGAGTACAAACTGCCGGAAAATATTTCTGATGCGCTTGATAAGTTCAAAGGTGAAATTTCTTCAAGAATTTCTCAAGTCAAGGAAGGTGCTGAGGTTTTGCAAAAAGGTCTTGAGGTTTGCAATGCTTTGGCGCAGTTGGAGACAATGAAAATCAATCATGCCTTGAGCGAGGAATATTACGAAAATGAATTCCAAAGAATTAAAGCAACCTTTGATGAAAATGTTAAAGGAATTGATAATCAACATCTTGCTTTGATGGAAATCGCTAAAAAAATTAATACTGCTCCCGACAACGAGGCTTTGAAAAATTCTTTGATTAAGCTTTTGGGTAAGGACAAAGAAGGTTTTACTTCCAAGGATTGGGACGATTTTTTGAGCGGAGAAAAAATTATTGAAATTTAGAATGAGTAGGAGAGATGATGTAAGGCGGGATTTAGGTCTTGCTCAAGAAGAGGAAAAGGTTCAGATAGATTTATCGGTTCAGAACGAGGAGCTGCGTCGTCAAAAAAAAAATCAGGCGAGGGAAAAACTCGAAAAAGAACCGTCTTATAAATTAGTCAAAGGCATTTCAACGCTTTTTGATAAATATTATTTGGACGGTATTGCGGGATTTTTTTTGCCGGCAATCGGCGATTTGATAACCTCCCTAGCTACTTTGCCTTTTTTGTACGTTTCTATTTTCAAGATAAAATCCTTGGCCTTGACCTTAGCCGTACTTTACAATACTTTTTTGGACGCTTTAATCGGTCTAATTCCATACGTTGGTGATTTGTTGGACTTTTTTCATAAGTCTTACGCCAAAAACTACAGGCTTATAGTGGGTTACGTGGAAGACGATAAGGAAATTATCAGCGAGGTAAAACGAAGTGCTATAAAATCCGTGGTGGGAATTCTTTTGATTTCTTTTGCGGCTTATTTGGTTTTTAGAACCGTATATTCTTTGATTTCAACACTTTACGGTTGGATGGGCTGCAATTAGCGAAAAAAAAGAGTTTTTTTAGTAAAAAAAGTTGCAGAAATAGAAAAAAACAATTACTTTTGGTCAATACAAACTATTAAAAATTTTAATTAACATGGCAGAAGAAGAGAAAGATAACAAACAAAACGGTGATACCGTTAATGATTTGCTCAAAAAAATCCTTTATCAAGGTGTAGGAATGGCTGTTAATGCTAAAGAAAGAGTAGAAAGCGCCGTTAAAGAACTTATCGGAGAGAAGAAAATTTCTAAAGAGGAAGGCAAAAAAATCGTGGACGAATTTTCTTCAAACATAGATAATAAGACCAAAGATATCGAGTCAAAAATCCGTACTACGATTAACGATGCTTTGCTAAAAATACGTCCTGCTACCAAATCGGAGGTTGAGGAACTCAAAAAAAGAATTGAAGCCCTTGAAAAAATAGTTGCTGGTTTGGATTAAGGAGAAAAACTAAAAACATAAAAAGAAAAATCTAATTATGGTTGATATCTTGTCATCTGTCGGTGATAAATTTGCTGACGAGGCTATTTCTGTCGTTAAAAAAACTTTTGACAAACTTGTTGAAAGCAATAAAATAAGCGACAGCAGGGGTGCGTCTATTTTTGAAAACATTAAAAACGGTATTTTCGATAAATCTCAGGATTTTGAGAAAACCGTTTGCGAACTTATCCGCAAGATGTATGAAAAAATGGATATTGCCACTCCTGAAGAAATATCGGCTCTCAAAAGAAGGGTAACTATTTTGGAAAAACTTACAAAACTATAAAATCCGATGTCTTTAAAATCGCCGAAAAATCCTAAAATACTTGACAGCCTTAACAATGCGCTTACCATATTGTTGAAATACGGAATTGCGCCCCTTGCCTCGGGTAAGGCTTTTGATAGAATTCTAAAAGGCAGAGCCGGTAAATTAGGATTTGAGGTTGATACTACTCTGAATATTTGGCAGAGAGTAAGGTTAGCAACTCAGGAGCTTGGTCCGACGGCTGTGAATTTTGCAAAATTTTTGTGTTCAAGGCCGGATATTTTGCCGCAGGAATTGATTTCGGAATTTTATAATTTGGAATTCAAATCCGAACCATTTTTGAAAAGTACGGCGGTAGAGATTTTTGAGAAATCAACTAATTTCAGCGTTGAAAAAACTTTTTCGTATTTTGATAATTATAGTTTTATTCAAGACGGTTATTCGAGAACTTTCAGAGCAAAACTTTTGACGGGTGAGGATGTTGCTATCAAAATCCTTTTGCCCGAAGCCTATGATAATGCCGTTTCCGATATAAAGCTTCTAAAACGTCTTGCCTTCCTTTTTTCAGGTTATCTTAAAAACAAAGGTATTGACAATCCTTTAGGAATTATTAATGCTTTTGAAAAATTGCTTATGAAAAAATTCGACTTAACCCGTGAGGCGGAAATGATTAAGCGTTTTGCAAAGGCTTATAAACAAATTTCAGACTTTGTAGTCCCAGATGTTTTTTCGCGGTATTCTACGCAATCCATTTTAGTAACAACTTATTATAATTCTGTTTCGATTACCGATGCCAATGAATTTTTGTCATGGGGACTTGACCACAGAAAAGTTTCGGACACGTTTCTGAAATCTTATATTTCCGGTATGCTTAATACGGGGCTTTTTGTAGGACAACTCTCTGACGGAGCGGTCAGAATAATGCCTGACGGAAGAGTTTTGTTTTGGGATTTCGGTTCTACAAGGCTTTTGACAACTGTTCAGAGAAATCTTATTTGCGATATTGTTGCCGCTCTTACAACTCAAAATTCCAAAGTCCTTGCCAATAGTCTTAGAAAAATCTCTTATGATTCCGAAATTTATGATTATCGCGCTTTTAAGGATGATGTACAGTATTTGGTTGATAATCTGTATTTTATGGAATCTTCTGAACATTATATGCGGGAATTTTCGTTCGGAATTATGAGGATTGCTTACAAACACAAAATCGCAGTCCCGGGCGTGGTTTTTACCGCTTTTACGGCTTTGTCAAACGCCGAGGATATTGCCCTTAGCATTACGCCGACTTGTTTGATTTCGGAATTTTTCAAACCTTACGGCAAAAAACTTCAGCTGGAGAGAATGTCGCCAGAAAGGTTCAAAAATCATTTAACGCAAAATCTTTCACAAGCGGGGGATTTTTTGGAAAATTCGCCTTTAGAACTTTCCATTATTTTAAAGAAAATCCGACGCGGCGAACTTTCGGGAAATCTTAATATTACGGATTTTAGACATTTTATCAGAAGAATTGACGTTGTGGCTAACAAATTGATTTACACGTTGTTTATCGTGGTTTTAATTTTGTCATCAACGGTGATAATGGTATTTTCGGGAGATTCGTACAAGGTGTTTTCAGTGCCGCTTTTCAGCTTGATAGGTTTTGCCGCCGCTTCGTTTTTAACGGTTTTGCTGATACTTTATGCTTTAGGTACAAGATTCAGGGTTGAGGAGAAAAACGATACTGAACAGGATTAATCTGATTTTAAAAAAAAAAAACAATACTGAAAATTTGCTATGCTTAACATTTACAAAGCCTCGGCAGGCAGCGGAAAAACGCACGTTTTGACAGGAGAATATATTTCAGAGGCTTTTGCGAGTCAAGCTCCTGATAAAATAAGCACGGATTCTTCTGAAATTTTCAATGATACGGCTGCATTTTCGAGAATTCTTGCTGTAACTTTTACGAATAAGGCAGCGGGCGAAATGAAAGAAAGAATTTTAAGAGAGTTGGAAAACCTTTCTAAAAATTCTCAAAGTGTTTATGTTGAAGATATTTGCAAAAAATATCCTCAGTTTACGCCTCAAAAAGTTTCTTTGAGGGCAAAGCAAATTTTGAGTGCTGTTTTGCATAATTATTCTGATTTCAATCTTAAAACCATTGATTCTTTTGTTCAAAGAATTTTAAGAGCTTTTTGTTATGATATTAACATCAATTCCGGTTTTTCGACGCAGACTGATGAAAGTGTGGTTTTGACGGATTTGATTGATATGCTTTTTAAACTTTCCGATGAGGACATCTCCCTTAGAAATCAATTGCTCTTGATGGCGGAAAAAAACGTTAAGGACGGTCAGAATTGGGATTTTAGGGCTCAGGTTGAGGAAGTTGCGAAATTGATTTTTACCGAGAGGTTCAAGGATTTGGAAAAGATTCAGGCAGAAATGCCCGAAGATGAGAAAAAAGATTATTTCAAAAAATCTTTGGAATTAGTCAATTTGATTTATAGCGATTATCTTGAAAAAGCCGAGGATATATCGAAACGTGCGGCAGAGGAAATCGAAAATATTTCAAACCTTTACGGTATTAATTCTACTAAGGAATTTGGTCGTGATGTTGAGATTTGTTGCAACTTTTTAATGAAAAAATTGGACGGTGCCGAAGTTTCAAAAACCGTTCAAAAGATGATAGAATCCGATAATTGGCTCACTAAAAAGTCGACTCTTATACAAAAAGATTCGGTTCCCGTTTTGCAAAAAAAACTTATTCCGCTTTTGGAGGAGGCTGTTTCGCTTATAGAAAATTCCGCTTTGGATTTTATCACTGCTAAAATTATCCGAAAAGATTTTTATGCGTTTATGTTAATCGGCGATATTGCAAGACTTTTGCCCGAATATCGAAAAGAAAACCGAACGATAATGATTTCGGACGGACCCGCTTTTTTGAATTCCGTTATCGCAGGAAATGATGCGCCGTTTATTTTTGAGAGGGTCGGAAACAAGTTCGACCATATTTTTATTGACGAATTTCAAGATACGTCGCTTTTTCAGTGGAATTGTTTCAAACCGTTGATTGAAAACGCTTTAGCTCAAGGTTTTAATAATATGATTGTCGGCGATGTCAAGCAATCCGTTTATCGTTTTAGGGGAGGGGATTGGTCGCTTTTGAACTCTGGCGTTCAGTCGCAAATAGGAAAAGAAAGCATTAATATTAAAACACTTGACGTTAATTGGCGTTCTAAAAAAAATATCGTCAATTTTAACGATGCCGTTTTCAGTAAGGCGGTCAGAATGCTTGAAAATTTTTCGGGCGAGGAACTTGATTTTTCGCTTTTGGAAGATATTTATTCGGATTCTTATCAAAATCTTCCTCAAAACAAAGACCGTAGCGGCGGAAAAACTCAAGTGGTTTTTATTCCCGTTAAAGGTAAGAAAAAGTCAGAATCCGAAAATGATGAAAACGATGAAGAACATTTAGAGAACGAAAATTTGTTGATTCCCGATTTGCCGGCAAGTGAGTTTCAGACAAAGGCTCTTAACAGAATGGCAAACGAAATTGATTCGCTTTTGAAGTTAGGTGTTAAACCTAAAAAAATCTGCGTTTTGGTCAGAAAGAAAACCGAGGCGGCTCTTATCGTAAAATTTCTTTTGCAGTATCAGAGGCAAGTTTCAGGAGCTGAAGGTTATGACGTTATCTCCGGCGATTCGCTTTATATTGCTAATTCTTTGCCTGTAAAACTTGTTGTAAATACCATGAAATATATTCTCAATCCTGAGGATTGTTTTGCAAAAGCCGAAATGATGAGGACTTATTGTCTTGTTAATTCGCTTGATATTCAGGATGATGAGATTTTTAAAGCCGTAAATGCGGAAAAAAGTTTTATGCCGGAGGGTTTTGATAGAATCTCTGAAACTTATTCAGATTTGCCGCTTTTTGATTTAGTTGAAAAAATTATAGCTTTTTATTCGCTTGAAAGATTTTCGGGCGATGCGGAATATTTAAGAACTTTTGAGGATTGCGTTTTGAGTTTTACGCAGATGTATTCCTCGGATTTGAACCGTTTTGTTGATTGGTGGGACAAAACAGGCGTTAAAACCGCCGTGCAACCCTCTGAAAGTCAAAACGCTGTAAATGTTATGACCGTTCACAAATCCAAAGGTTTGGATTTCAGCATACAGTTTGTGCCTTTTTGCGATTGGGATATGGAAGAAACCAGCGGTTTGAGATCGAATTATATTTGGGTGAAATGTCCTGAGCAGAGCAAGTTTAAATCTTTGCCTATCTTGCCCGTGAAATATTCAAAAGATTTGTTGAAATCTTATTTCAAGGATTATTATTTGGAAGAAAAACGGAATATGTATGTTGATTCGCTCAATCTTTTGTACGTGGCTCTGACCCGTGCTGTAGATCAGTTGCATATTTACGCGCCTTATTCTCAAGACAAACAAAAAATTTCCACTGTCGGGGATTTGTTGTATATGTGTATCAATCAAGACGATGTGGCAGAAACCAAAAATCCTGTTATTAAACTTTCTGATTATTACGATCAGGATAGCAAAACGCTTTTGATTGACGAAAATCACAAAATAGAACTTGATGGTTTTAAAATAAAATCCAAAGGTTTTGAACTTTCTTCTTACAAAAATTCACCGTGGGAGGAAAAAATTGCCGTTAAATCTAATTTCGCGGATTTCTTCATAAAACAAAATCCGTTTTTGCAGGAAAAAATCAATTACGGACTTTTTATGCACGATGTTTTTTCACGGATTGAATATCAGGAGGATTATCCTGAGGTTTTGTCGGAAATGAAATTTCAAGGCAGAATAACGGAGGCTCAACAAAAGGAATTGTCTTTGAAATTGGAAGAGGCTTTCAAAAATCCTCAAGTAAAAAGTTGGTTTTCAAAAACATGGACAAAAGTTTATACCGAAAGCGCACTTCTTACGTTGGAGGGCGCAATCAGAATTCCTGATAGAGTTTTGTCGAATGAAAATGATACTGTTGTGATAGATTTTAAATTCGGAAGCGAACACGAACAATACAAAGAACAGATTTTGGAATATGCCGCTTTGTTAAAGCAAATGGGCTTTCCGAACGTAAAATCTTATCTTTATTATGTTGAACAGTCCAAAATTGTGGAATTTTCACAATAGAATTATCTTTTTTAAAAAAAAGAAAGGAGGTTGGTATGAAAGCGAAAAAATTATTACCGGTTTTGTTTTTGATTTTTACCATGATTTATGCTTGCAAATGCTCATCCGATAATCAGAGCAGCTCGTTTGATGATTTTATGGAAAAATCAATGGGAAAAATAGGCGGCGGAAAATCTCTTTCACCGGTCAATTACAATTACACGGTTAAGGATTTGTGCGGTGATTGGATTTGTAATGCCGTGGAAGGCGATTTGACGGAATATTTTGAAGTTAAAATTTCGCAAAAAGCTGATAATCAAATCTGTATTTCAAATTTTCATAATTTGGGCAAAAACCTATGTGCAACGGTTTCGGGCAGTACGGTTGAATTTTCAGGGACTTTGTGCAGCGATTATTCAGTGGAAGGTGGTTCAGGTGTTATTGATAAAAGTTTCGGCAAAATGGATTTGAAATATTCCGTTGTTGATTTGGAAAGCGGCAATCCGGAAAGTTTTAGCATAACGCTTATAAAGGGCTCAAGCGAGGATATTATTCAAAATGCGCGTTAAAAAAAATGTTTTCGTTGCATAAACCGAAAATTTAATTTAAATTTGCCCTGTAAACAATATTTAGAAAATTGGCTTTAATTGAAGTTAATAATTTATCGAAAACCTACAAAAAAGGCGATAACGTAATTTATGCTTTACGAAATATAAATTTTGATATTCAGGAAGGTGAATACGTTTCGATAGTAGGCAAAAGCGGTTCGGGAAAATCCACGTTGCTCAATCTTTTGGGCGGTATGGATACTTCCGCTACGGGTGGTGTGTATTATAACGGCAAAAATCTTTTGGAAATGACCGAAAAGGAACTTTCTTATCATAGAAAATTTACCGTCGGCATGATTTTTCAGTCGTTCAATTTGATACCGACCCGCACGGCTATTGACAATGTAAAACTTCCGCTTATTTTCAGCAATTATCCTGTAAGATTGCGGGAGACAAGGGCGTGCGAACTGCTTTACAATATGGGGCTTTATAATAGGGCATTGCATTATCCGTCAGAGCTTTCGGGCGGAGAGGCTCAAAGGGTTGCAATAGCAAGGGCGCTTGCAAACAAGCCGAAAGTTATTTTGGCTGACGAGCCGACGGGAAATCTTGATACGGCGACCTCAAGTGAAATTATCAGCCTTTTGCAGATGTTCAATAAAAAACATAATATTACGGTCATAATGGTAACTCACGATAAGGAAACGGCAAACCGTGTTTCAGACAAGACTGTTTTGCTTTCCGACGGCGAAATTATTAAAACAACCGTTAATCAAAAAAAATGAAAATTTCCGACATTATATTATTGGCTTTTAATAACTTAAAACGCAATACTTTCAGAACGGTTCTGACGATGTTGGGCGTTGCGGTTGGTATCGGCACCTTGAGCTCTATGGTTTCTTTGGGCAGAGGCGTCTCGCAAAATATATCTTCGCAAATGTCAAGAAACGACCTTTTTACGGGTTTGACAATCAGTAGCAGAGATTTCGGTTTTGACAGTTCGCCTCAAAGTTCACGTTTGCTTACAACGGAGCGTCAGGTTGTTCCTTTGACTGATTCCACGATTTATGATTTGGAGCAAAAAGATGAAGTGGCTGTTGTTTTTCCCGAATTAATAAAACCTGCCGTAATAGTTTTTAAGGGGCGTTCCGTTAATGCTAACATCAAGGCTGTACCTGTTAAAATGGGAGGTTTTTATCCTTTTGATAATATTAAACTCGGAGAATTTTATAGTTCGGAAAGTGAGCCGTGCGTAGTTTTGTCGAAAAACGTTTTGAATCGTATGGGCATTTATACCGACAAAGTTTCTTCAGAGGATCCTTCTTCTGTTCTGATGCCGGTGGATTCTGTTATCGGTGCTGATATTGAAATCATTACGAAGATTTTTGATATTGACAAAATTGACCTTATCACATCTTCAAAAAAACAATTGCCGCTAAAAAACGATACTACGATTTTGAGGGTGAAAGGCATTGTGGAGACTAATTCTTTTTCGGCGGGAATTTTCAGCGATGGAATTTTCTTGCCGACAAAAACCTGTGAATATATTCCTTGTATTGATTTGCAAAATGTTTATGACATTATTAACGGAAATTCTGGAAAATACGGAAAATATAATTCCTTGCACGTCAGAGTGAAAGAACATTCGATGTTGAAAAAAGTGAAAAACGAGGCGGAGGCTGACGGTTTTCAGGTTTTCAGTATCGGCGACAAATTGGACGATTTTGAAAGAGTGTTTTTTATGTTGGATTCGATTTTGGCAGCGGTTGGAATTATAGCCTTGGTGCTTTCAGTTTTCGGTATTGTTAATACGCTTTTGATGGCAATTTATGAACGTCGCAAAGAAATCGGAATTATGAAATCTTTGGGTGCAACAAGTTCTCAAGTGAAATTGATTTTTTATTTCGAGGCTGCCATGATAGGATTTGCAGGCGGTTTGATTGGTGTTTTGTGCGGAAAAATAGCTTCGGCCGCCTCAAGCAGAATTGCAAATTCACAACTCGAAAATTTTATAGATAGTAATATCGAATATTTTACGTATTCTTGGGAAATTGTATTGCTGTCAGTTTTGTTTTCGGTTGTTGTCAGCATTGCGGCTTCGATATATCCGGCGGGTAAGGCTTCTAAAATCGACCCTTTGAACGCTTTGAGGAGAGAATGAACTATTTAGCTCACATATATTTGGCGGGGGAAAAACCGCTTGTTAAAATCGGTAATTTTATCGGGGATTGGATAAAAGGAACCGTTGGGAGTTTTTCGTCAAAATTTCCGCCGGATATTGTCAAAGGCATTTTAATGCACAGATTTATTGATAGTTTTACAGATACTAATTCAATTGTTCAGCGTTCGATAATGAGGATGAGGCCTTGGTTTGGACTTTATTCGGGCGTTGTCATTGATGTTATTTATGATTATTATCTCGCTAAAAATTGGAAACGTTATTCTCAAATTCCTTTGGAGAATTTTTGCAATTCGTTTTATTCTTTGTGCGTAAAAAATATTGATTATTTTCCTTCTTCGGCAAAAGAAACCGTTCCGCACCTTATTTTAACCGACCGTCTGAAAAGTTATGAAACCTTGGACGGCATAAAAGCGGCATTAAGAACAATGTCTTTTAAAACTTCGCTGCCTTGTTACGGCGACAAAGCCATTGAAATTGTTATAAAAAATTATGATGCTTTTGACAGCGAGTTTACGCAGTTTTTTGAATTGATACGGCAAGAAATTAACGAAAGGTTCTTTTCTTTACGGTAAGTTTTGTTTTTTTACTAAAATTTACCATTTTTCTATTTAAATGTATAACATCCGCCTTAGAAATTCGCCCTACTTTTGCCGTGTAATTAATAAACGGATAAAATCATGAAAAGAATCATCGAATTTTTGGAGTCGCCTCTGATGGTAGTAATTGGTGGCGTAGCATTAGCCTCAAGTTTTGTTCTTGTCTTAAAAGAAATTCAACCGGCTTTTGACCCTGCTTGGATAACGATTGTAATTTGCGGTCTGCCGATTTATTTTTCAGCACTGAAAAAACTTTTTATCGGTAAAAAAATATCTTCGCCGCTTTTAATTTCAATTGCGATGACGGCGTGTATGTTTATCGACGAAGTTTTTGCCGCTGGCGAAGTCGCTTTCATAATGGCGATTGGCGAAATGTTGGAAGATTTTGCGGTTGATCGTTCAAGACGGGGAATTTCAAAACTTATAAGTCTTGCCCCTGACAAAGCACACCGCATTAACAATCAGAATTTAGAAGAAATTTCTGCAAAAGAAATTCTTGAAGGCGATGTTGTAAGAGTTCTTCCGGGTGAAAAAATCACCGTTGATGGCGTTATAATTTCGGGTTCTACAAGTGTTGATGAAAGCGTTATCACCGGTGAGTCTTTGCCGAAAGATAAAACTTTAGGCGACAAAGTATTTTGCGGCACTATTAATTGTAACGGCTCAGTTGATGTCCGCGCCGAAAAATCCGGCAAAGACACTTCAATCGAAAAAATGATAAAACTTGTCAGTGAGGCTGAAAGTAAGAAAGCTCCTTCACAAAGAATTGCTGACAAATGGGCATCTTGGCTTGTTCCGGTTGCACTTTTAACGGCTGTTATAACGTGGCTTATTACCGGCGATTTGCAACGCGGAGTAACTGTTTTGGTAGTTTTCTGTCCTTGTTCATTGGTTTTGGCAACGCCTGTGAGCATAATTGCGGGAATTGGTCAGGCGGCTAAAAAAGGCGTTTTAATCAAGTCCGGCGAAGCATTGGAGACTCTCGGAGATGTTTCTTTTATGGCTTTTGACAAGACGGGAACGATAACTTTAGGCAAACCATCTGTCAGCGATGTTATAGGTTTTGATGGTTTTTCTTCTGAGGAAGTTTTACAAATAACGGCAAGCGTTGAAAACTTTTCGCAACATCCTTTAGCACAGGCAGTTGTAAAGGCTTGTAATGCGGAATTACTTTCTGCTGAAAACTTTTTGTCAGTATCGGGAAAAGGAGTTTCAGCACTTGTAGACGGCAAAAAAATACTTTGCGGTACGAGAAATTTTTTAATGGAAAATTCTGTACAATTAACTGAAAATCAAATTGATAAGGTTAATGCTTTTTCTGAGCAAGGTAAAGCCGTTATTTGGATTTCAATTTCAGGAAAAGTTGCCGGAGTAAT
>Ga0256407_10009385_pt1 | contig 14022 bp, 15 predicted proteins | sample RumenRJG_04DNA_FD_193489 | JGI IMG/M metagenome (GOLD analysis project Ga0256407, IMG submission 193489) | Bovine rumen microbial communities from Lethbridge, Alberta, Canada - RJG_04 | ecosystem: Host-associated > Mammals > Digestive system > Stomach > Rumen | place: Canada: Alberta... | reverse complement strand
ATTCCTCGGGTGTCAGGGCCACGTAACGACGGCGCAGGAAGTCGAAAATCTGACGGTGTCCGTCCTTCTCGCGTAATTTTATGTCGTATGGAGGTAGGTTTATTTCCATTTTTTTGTAACTTTGCAGCAAAGTTACGAAAAAAACTTGTAAAAGCGAAGTGATTTTGGAAGATTAACGCAATTCGGCCTGAAATAAAGGCAAAGAGGGGAAGAATGAAGAAGTTCAATTTGGGTCAAATAGCAAATTGGGGAGGATTGGTGAAGGAGTTAGGTTGCCAAATCGTAACCCAGAAAACGGGTTCTGAAGTAGGTTGATCGACTAAGCAAATTTGGAAAGAATGTCGCACCTTTCACCGCTCTTTCGCCAACCGTTTCTTATTCCGCTAACTGCAATATTTTGCATAGCGATGGATGCCAAAAGAAATAGTAGTTTTGCAGCCAAAATTAAAAAGGAGTAAGAAACATGAGAAGTACTTTTAACATTCTGTTCTATGTGAACAAGAGTAAGGAGAAGGGAGGGACCACGAGACTGAGTGTCTCGGGGAGGGTACCATGGCGTGGTACCTGTGATGGGACGTGTTACGATTAACGGCACCCAGAGCCAGTTCAGTTGCAAGAAGTCGATTCCGCTTGACATGTGGGACGTGAAAGGCAATTGTGCCAAAGGCCGTAGCAAGGAGGCATTGCAGATTAACCGCGAACTGGATAATATCAAGGCCCAGATTATCAAGCACTATCAACACCTGTCAGATAGAGAGGCTTTTGTCACGGCAGAGATGGTGCGCAACTCCTATCAGGGTTTCGGCAGCGAGTATGAGACGCTGCTGAGTGCTTTCGATAAGGACATCGCCAACCAGAAGAAACGAGTTGGTAAGGACAGGTCGGCAAGCACTCTTTGGGCTATGGAACGTTCAAGGAAGGATGTGGCAGACTTCATCCAGTCGCACTACCGCCGTACAGATATGTCGATGCTGGAACTGACACCTGAGTTTATCAAGGACTTTGCCGCCTATCTCAGTACAGACCGAGGACTGGCTAACGGTACTATCTGGCAAAGATGCATGTGGCTGAAAGGTGTCGTGATGAGGGCGCACTACAACGGTAAGATTCCTCGTAACCCGTTCGCGCAGTTCCACATCAGCCCCAACTGCAAGGAAAGGGAGTTCTTGTCTGAGGATGAACTGAAGGCTGTCGTAACCCATGAGTTCGAGGATGACAATCTCGCCTTCGTTCGTGATATTTTTGTATTCGTGTGCTTCACCGCCCTCTCGTTCATCGACGTGAAGAACCTGACGACAGATAACGTCGTGGATATCAACGGTGATAAGTGGATTATCAGCAAGCGACACAAGACCAACATCCCCTTCCAGGTGAAGCTGATGGACGTACCCTTGCAGATTATCGATCGCTACAAGCACCTACAGGAAGACAAACTGGTGTTTGGAAAGATGAACTACTGGTCGATGTGCAAGAAGTTGAAAACGGTGATGACTGCCTGCGGCATAGAGAAAGCCATATCCTACCATTGTGGCCGCCACTCATTCGCAACCTTGGCACTTTCAAAGGGCATGCCCATCGAGAGCGTGAGTCGGGTATTGGGACATACCAACATTGTGACCACACAGATTTACGCCAAAATCACCAGCCAAAAACTTGATAACGACCTGACGATGCTCGGCAATAAGCTCAACGCATCATTCAAGGACATTAAGAGAGCATAACCACTAACGGCGTATAAATACTCTGAAGCAGAAAGACGAATGATTAGCGATAGTCTGTCATCCGTCTTTCTGCGTTATATTTCCTCAGCACTTGAACCATTGACGGCTCTTTCTTTTTCCCTATCGTTTATAAGCAGGATGATAGAAACTCTCCAGAACCCTCTCTAAATCACTCTCACGATAAAGTATCTTGCCACCTAATAAAATATAAGGTATCACACCATCATTGCGGTATTCCTGTAGCGTTCGTCTGCTGACCTTCAGAATCTGTGCCACCTCTCTGTCTGTCAGATAGCGTTCACCATCCAATAATGGACGATAATTGCCTATCACTTTCTTGTATAGAGCAAGCACCTCCTTCATGTTCTCCAGTGCATTCTTCACGCCAACGTTATGAGGCATTATCAGTTCATTCATAGGCGGCTCGTTTTGAGGTTACACATCTTACTATCCTTATCCCTACCAGCCACAACAGACAGAATCCTTTCCACATCCTCAGGCTTATAGTATACCTTACGGTTAATTTGAGAATAGGCCAACGTCCCGTTATCCCGTAAGGTCTGTAATGTTCTGGGGCTGATGTTCAGCATCTGGCACACGTCTTGATTGTCAAGCCAATTGCCCAACTTCTTGTCCGTGCCTCTATCTGCCATTTCTTTCATCTTTGCGACGAAACTGTTGAAGCTCGTCAGCAGTTCCTCGTAGGTACTACGCTCAATTGATATTACTTCCATGTCTATTTTAGTTTTTGTAATTTGCGGGCAAAGGTACGCCATAATCTCCAGATAAGCTCATTCTAAAAATTCCTTATTGTGAAATAACAATTCAGGGAAGCAAAAACTTAATGTCTGCCGAGCTCTTACCTTTGCACCAGATTATAGATAATGTTCTAAATGTCCGATGTTAAACATCGTATAAGTTTGGGACATGCGGTCACGATTTTGTAGTTTTGCTAGAGATTGTGGCCGTGGAGGACGAGAGCAGGCTGAGCTAGGTAGGTCTTTGCACCATGTCGTGAGCAAGAACTTCGCCCGTCCTCCTTTAAAGTCTTTAGAGTCTGGACAAAGAATCGAAGCACGTCACTGGACGATGCTGTGTCCGATAAGAGTAAAGTCGATGAAGATTTTGGCTATAGTCTAACTTTAGTATTAATCCTTTAATAGTTATCAAGATGAAGCCAAATTCACAGATGACATTGGGAGAGTCCTTCCGGCAATGTGTCGGTATCGACATCTCAAAAGACAAGTTCACAGCCTGCCTGTACATGTACGACAGGGCAAGCGACGTGGGCTGCTGCACTAAAAGTATCGACTTCGCCAATACGAAGTCAGGTTTTAACCAGATGGTAAAATGGAGCCGTAAGGAGGCCGTAAAAGAGTATCCTTTGGTCTACCTCATGGAACCTACAGGCATATATTACGAGCGTTTGGCTTATCACCTTCACAAGATAGGCCAGACACTCTACATAGTGCTTCCAAACAAAGCTCGCACGTTCTGTGAGGCTGAGGGTCTCAAGACCAAGACTGACGCTGTGGATGCGCGCTGCCTGGCACTGATGGGTTGCACCAGTCGAAAACTTCGTCCTTGGTCTCCGCCAAAAGCCATCTACAGCGAACTGCGTCAGCTGACGCGCTTCCATGCCGACCTCTGCAAGGTTAGGACTTCGGTAACGAATCGCCAGGAGGCACTGCTCCACATGGAAGATGCAGCCAAGGGCGTTCTGAAGGGCTGTGAGAAGCTGATTGCAGAGATTGACAAGCTGCTGGAAAAGAACGAGAAGGACATAAATGACAAGCTTGCCCAAGACAAGGAGCTGAAGGCTAAGATAGAACGCATCACCACTGTCAAATGCATCCGCATAGCCACCGTTACATGTGTTGTTGCTGAGACACAAGGTTTCCACCTCATCAACAACCGCAAACAACTTACCAGTTTTGCGGGATTGGACGTTGTCGCTAAGCAATCAGGAAAGGAAGATCCCAAACATGTCATATCCAAGAAGGGTAACGCCCACATACGCGCAGCACTCTATATGCCAGCCCTGAGTGCCACATTCCACAACAGACAGATGAAGGCTGTCTATGGAAGGATATGTCAGAAGCACCCGAATGAAAAGAAAATCGCAGTAATTGCCGTCATGCGTAGAATGCTGCTACTCATATATACACTGTGGAAGAACGGGGAAGTGTATGACGAAGAAAGAGACACCACACACACGTTGAGAAAGAAAGATTTTGTGGCGGAATACACAAAGGAGGACTGTATGGGAACAATTCAAGAACCTGTAGACTGGAATACTGTGGATGAAAACGGTGAGCCGCCTTTCTAACAAAAGTGGCTGCGCCCAAAGCTACAGCCACACGAGATAGTACAGAACTGGAATATACCAGCGACTTCCCTTAGTGGCTGCAAAGGTAATTAAATTCTGCGAAACGACAAAGGAATAGACAAAAAACATATCGATTACTATTTGTCCTGATCCACAATTCACATGTGAAACAGGGCATGGAAGGCACGCTCCTATGGTCAAGGAATAACTAAACTGTTAAAATGTTCTATTTTTCTTCCCTTTTCTTTGGAGATTAACACAGAATCTTGCTCATCAGAAAGCAGACAAGCATCTTTGTGTGGCACTCCGCTACAAAGTGCGTATTAGGCTACACCCTTCCGTGGAATCTGATTGTGGCATTGGAAACAGAAATCTATGCTGGATGCTGCCATATCAAGAGAAATCACTATACTTTTTCTTAATTAATGTTCAGAAATCATCATATCTTCGATATTTTTGATTATATTTGCACACATAATAAGTATCGTTATGAACATACCAACAAAGTTCAAGGAATACATCTGGCTGGTGAACACCATCCGCAGAGCGCGACGAATAACATTTGCTGAGATAAACGAGCGATGGTTGGAAACAGAAATGAGCGGCGGCGTGGATTTGCCTCGTGCCACCTTCAATCGACACAAAGATGCCATTGAGGACATTTTTGGCATCTTCATTGACTGTGATCGTCAAAACGGATACAAGTACTACATCGGGAACGAAAGTGTTCTTCGTGAGGACAGTGTGCAGAACTGGATGCTCTCTACACTTTCGGTCAGCAACGTTATCAGCGAGAGTCTTTCTTTGCAGGATCGGATATTGCTGGAGTCCGTGCCGTACGAGGGGGATTATCTCACGACAATCATTGAAGCTATGAAGCGGAATGTGCGGATTGCAATAAAGTACAGAAAGTATGGCGATGAAGAACCACGCGACTTGGACTTTGAACCGTACTGTTTGAAGATGTTTCGTCAGCGGTGGTATGTGTTGGGGCATTTCTATCGTGGGGTGCCAGACGGGGAACCTATCGATTATTTCGGTTTGTTCTCATTTGACCGTATCTTGGAGATGCAATTGACAAACGTGAAGTTCAAAATGAATCCCAACTTTGATGCAGAGGAATTTTTCAGCGAATGCTATGGCGTATTAGTGAACGATGATACGCAAGCCAGAAAAATAGTTATTCGTGTTTATGGCTTTGAACAGTATTACCTGAAAGACCTGCCGCTACATCATAGTCAGCATGTAATTGGACGTGGAGAAGATTTCACCGACTTTGAGCTGTACCTACGTCCCACACCCGACTTCGTTTCTCACCTATTGAGTCTTGGTACTTCTATCAAAGTTCTTTCGCCTCAATGGTTGGCCGATGAAGTGGGACAAATTCATTGGGAAGCCGCTGAAATGTATTGTCCTGAGGAAAGTGAGTAAGAAAAGTGAATTTTCCAACGGTTGTCCCACGCATTGAGACAGCCTCTGATTAATTTTGCGCCGTGATTCAATAATAACGAAGTGTAACATCGAAAAAAAAGGAAGCTATGAGTAAGTATGATTCGATGACGGATGAGCAGTATTTTGCGGCAATGGATGAGTTCACGGCAAAGTATCAGGCTCCAGTGCCCAAAACGATTGAAGTGTTCGACCTGATTATGCGAAAAGAGTTTGCAAAGGCAATTCTCTCTGGTGAGAAGAAGGTTGAAATTCGGAAATGTAGTGACCGCTATATGAGCCGCCTGACTGATAAGGCTGTCGATGCTTGGATGAATGAGCATCGTGATGAGGCTGGTGTGGATATGGAAGCCTTCAATGAATTTATGAATGCAACAAGACCCGTGAAAAAGATTCACTTTCACGACTATAACAACTCATGGTTCCTGGATGCGGAATGCACGGAGAATGCCTTGATTGGCGTTACTCGTGCGAATGTAGAATCATTGCAACAGCGCTTTGACTGTCATGAGTTTGACGAACTGTTGGAGGAATTGGAAAAGGACAACGCAGAAGAGCGTCCTCTGTTCTATTACTTTGTCATTGGCGAGGTGATTGATACGAATTTGAGTACATAATAAAGCGATGAGTAGAAACGAAGAATGGCTAATAGCACGCAGCAAGCTATTGGAGAAGTACGCATTAAATACCCCTTCTTCTGTAGATTGCGTCCATCTGAATTTGGATTATCCAGATTGTGGGTGGATTAATACTCACGTCACGGTTAATGGAGAGGAGACAGAACTCATCACAATTTCAGATGTTTATGATCCTTTTGAGGATGTAACAGGATGGTTAGAGAATATGGTTCGGCATATCTTTGATTTTATGCCATCTGGTGTGAGCATTGATTGTGAGGGCTACCATGCACTTCTATATTACGAACCATTCTTCTACACATCTGATGAGTTGCTTATTTCAGTTCCCTCATCATTATATGGCATCTTCTATATCTATGACACATACGAAAATAAGATTGTCACAGATGCCTTTTGCGATACCAAAGAATTTATCAATAACATCTACTCTGACATCCTAAACTTTGCCAAGAGGGTGAGTGAGAATGATTCTTTCGTGGATGATTGGATTCTTCCTGCTTATAATGCAGAATATGCAGCGTTTGAAGATGATAATGACCCTGCCATCAGAGAAATCTTCGTCAAGAAGGTAACTTCAAAGGTCATCGAGGACTTCTTGGCAAATGAGAATAGTGACAAGCGATTCATTCAAATAAAGTAAATCAGTCAATGGATATAGTTTATGGAAAAGATTAAGACAATACATCTGGAAAAGCCCAACACTTTGTCGAAATTCCTTTCAGAAAAGGAACAGCAAGAGGTGGTGTCGTTAAAAATAACAGGGCTTATTGGACGAAAGGACTTTAGTGATGTCTTGGATGGGATGTGTGAATTGGAGGGTGAATTTGATGACGATGACAATTTCATTCCAGATTATGAGTACACTGCTGCCATAAGACACCTTGACTTAGGCGAGGCTACATACGTTGACGGGAATGAACTTCCATATTTTGGTTACCACACGCAATTAGAGACATTGATACTTCCTCAAGGAATCATGTCTCCAACAGACGAAGATGAGACTGGGATTTCCGAATCAGAGTCAATAACGACTCTCGTTTTACCACAAGGACTAAAGATGGTTAAAGGTTTCCACTCCTGTCCTAAGCTAACGGGAGTAGTGTTGCCAGATGGTTTGGAAGTAATATCATCATACGCATTTGGAGGATGCAAATCAATTACATCGATACACATACCAGCATCAGTAAAGGAAATGGATGGCAGTTGTTTTTCTGGCTGCAATATAATAGCGTACGAAGTAGATAAAAACAATCCTTATTACACGGAAATTGATGGAGTTATCTATAGCAAGGATTTAAAATCATTGGTGGCTTTTCCGTCAGCTCATCCCGTCAAACAGTTTATTGTACCTGCAACAACAAAAATTATAGGTCCTCATGCCTTTCGAGATAGTCAAATAGAGAGTGTAGAATTACCCCAAGGTCTTAATTCCATTGAATGTGGGGCATTTGAATTTAGTGATATCTGTAATATTAATATCCCGGATAGTGTGCATCGAATAGAGGAGTATGCATTCAGTTATTGTAGAGGGCTCAAACAAACTCCACAAATTAAAGAATATGAAGATAGATAAAGAATACCCCGCAACACGCTCCATGTCAACAGCTTGGTACTGTGTAGATGAAGAGGGCAATGTAGGAATTGTCGATATTCACGACAATGGTCCTATACCGAATGAGGATGAATGTGAGCAGGAGAAGGAAGTCAACGACATATTTTGGTATGACTTCTCATCAAAAAGTGCAGATGGCATCAGGGATTTGAATTTGACACCAGACCAAATTAGGCCATTACTGATGCCTCTTGCTGTCCAGGACGAATGGGTTACAGAAGAATTTAGATACGGAGAAATAGACCCTATAACAACTAAGGAGGTCACGAAAACAGAAGCCTATATATGTAACGATAGCTGGTCTGAAGTCATAATCAAGATTGATATGACCAAGCTGCCAATACTTCTTCAGGCAGCATCGTTAGCTATGGACGGAGATGATATTGTGTGTTTGTCTAGAAAGGAAGGTCTATTCTTTGTTTCATTCACTTACAATAGGGAGGGTGTGCAGCTATTAGAGAAAAATCAAGTAGTGATTGCAAGATACAAGGCTCCATGTTATGATGGAATCTTTGTAGACGATGAGGAATCTGAATCGAAAATGAAAGAAGAAGAGAACCAGCGCTTCCCAGTTTTCATATACAATGAAGAGTGGATGCCTGACGAAGGACCTGCAAAGCGTATGTCTAATCCTGCCCATCCACTTAAAATAGAACAACTACCAAAGAAATTGAGAGATAAGGCTACGCGGTTGCCAATTAACTTTAAAGACAAAGAAACCCTACAACTGGCTGAACATATTTCAGTTTATGTTGATAGCACTTGTGTTAGCAATTGGTATGAAAGATGGAAGGAAATCCGTTCATCCAATAATGAAACCGTTTATTATGGGGAGGAATCTGGAAGGATCCTAACAAAGGAAGAACTTGATGAACTTGGAAAACAATGGATTAAAGAGAACAGCAAAGAAGCATGAAGACGGATAAAGAATACCCCGCAACACATTCTATGTCTACGGCATGGTATTGTGTAGATGAAGATGGCAATGTTGGTATCTTTGATATTGACGACAATGGCCCTGTGCCTGTTGGTGGATATGAGCAGAATACTGTTGACGAAGTGTTTTGGAATGATTTTTCTTTTGATATAGGTGCATATAACATATTGAACTTGAAGCCAGAACAAATACTGCCTTTGCTTGAAACGGATAATGATAGGAGCCAATGGGAGAAGGACGAATATGGCTGGACGAACTACAAATGGATGGGTGCCATTATTAATATAGACATGTCAAAATTGGACATTTTCAAAAAGGCAGTTTCGTTAGATACAGACCGTTTCCAACGACCAATATGTATATCAAGGGACATGGGGCTCTTTTATGTAAACTTTTTCCGTAACATGGAAGGCATAGAGCTCCTTGAGAATAATGGCGTAATATTGGAAAAATACAAAGCTCCCAGATACCTAAATCCAGATATGGTAGATAATCAGGAAAGGGTGATTAAAGAAAACAATAAGTTCCCTTTTTTCATCTACCACCAGTGCTATAATCCTAATTATGAGCCTGCAATAAAATTGACAAATCCAGCCAATCCGATGAAATTCGAGCAATTGCCAGAGAAGATAAAAGCCAAGGTTACCCATTTGCCCATAAAGTTTAAGGACGCAGAGAAAATCCAACTTGCAGAGATGCTTCCAGTAGATATCGATATTACGATTGAATATGTTTATGATGGGCAGATATGGTGCGAATTGGCTACTTCTGATGACAGCCTGATGTATTATAACAAAAAGACCAAAGCAATCCTTAATAAGGAAAACATGGATAAATTGATTGCTGAGGGGAAGGCAGAAGAATACGATTGGGACAAACATCGAGATTTAAAGAAATGATAGAACTTATCTCTATAGACCTGTCTAACTATTGCTCCAAGCAATGCTCGTTTTGCTATAACCACAGCAGACGTGAGGGCAATACGCTGTGGAAATCGCAGGAAGTGATAAACTTCGCATCGGATTGTATAAAGAACGGTGTGAAGGCAGTATCTTTGGGTGGTGGCGAGCCCTTTGAGTATGATGGCGTGTTTGAAGTGATAGAAGCGTTACATCCATTGTGTTATTTATCTGTTACTTCCAATGGATTGCCATTAGAGGATGAAGGTGTATGGCAGAAGCTACAGAATTGCAAGCCGGATAAGATACATATCACTATCCATCAACCTGATAATGAAAAAGAAGTGCAGAGGATAGTGTCGCTATTGCCAAGAATAGAATCAATGGGTATAAAGCCAGGTCTTAATCTGTTGGTGGGTGCTGACAAGGTCGAAGCGGCAACTATCGTGTATAAACGTATGATGAAGATTTTGAAAAGTGACCAGATTATACTCGTTCCGCAGCGTTTCTCCAATACACCTACGTCCCAACAATTAGCGTCTGTTGCAGGAGGAAAGCCATTCCAGAGTCCATCTTGCTTGCTGAGATGCCAGCGTCCGACTAACTTCTGCTCTGTGTCATGGGACAAGAAAGTGAACTCGTGCAGCTTTGCTCCAAACAAAGTACCATTAGATACGCTCGATTATAATGGTCTTATGAAAGCTTTGGATGCTGTAAAGTGGGAAAAATGTTAAAAAACAACGATTAATTGAATCTTTTTGAAGCATGTCCCACGATTTGAGACAACTTGCTACTAATTTTGCAGCATCGAAGGTCAAAAAAGGGCGCAATAACATCAAGCTGCATCTTTGATATGCCAGGATGTCGTCGGGATGGCGCGATAACTTCAAGCTGACCTTCCTGGTATTGGTAGGAGCCTTGCTGGTCTCGGTGAGACTCCAACCTCCCCAGTAGTAATAGAGATAGACCGGGAGGGGTTACTCCCGCTTCTCTTGAAGACTGGTTGGATGGTGCGAGTAGAATCACGATGACGGACACGGTGGATTGCCTTATGGCAAGGGGAACAGGTTCGAATCCTGCCGCTCGTATCATCCTTTTGAAATAACGGGCTGGCAAGTAGAGCGCATGATGTTTGGAACGGAGCGGCGGCAGGTGATACTGCCGATATGAGGGGCGTCGATATCCCCCGCTTGTCAGCCTTTAACATGGTGGATTGATGGTCGCACGGGAGCGGGGTTGCCCTTCGGGGCTGCATATCGGAGGTTCGAGTCCTACCCAATCCACCTTCTTAATAAAAAGCCAAGAGCGACGTCAATGTGGCGCGATAACATCAAGCTGACCGTCTTGGCAAAACGTGAGGAAGCCCCGTTTGCTTACGGCCACCGACACCCACGTTCCCGCCGGATGAAAGAGTAGCACCGTGACTTCGGGTTAGCAAATCATTCGGCGGTTTTCTTTTTCGTTAAGAATTTGAAACTTTTTAAGCAGTAAAGCAAATGATTCAATTATATTTTGTATCTTTGCGGAATAAAAAAATAAACAACGAACTAAATGCAATAATTATGAAAGCAAACTCAGAATTTACAATCGTCTATGTATTTGGCCCCGAACATTGTGGAAAGAAGTATTTAGACAACGATGTGTTAACCCGCGAGGCAATGGAGTGGGTAAAGATAGGGCAGACCGATTTCGATGGCAACATTGATGAAGTTACACCAGAGATGCTGAAAGAGCAATCGATGAAACGGATCAAGCAAGAAATAAAAACGGGAATTCCCGTAACTTGCATGATTTATGATGTATTTATCTTTCCAAAAATCAGAGAAAATGGCATTATCAAAAATGTAAAAATAGACAACCTTATAAGAAGAAAACTCTGTGAGGAAATTTTTAGCATTGACAACAGCATGCAAATCAATAAAAATGTGAGAAACGACAATTCTCTCATACCTGCTGGTGATGAATTTGTATATGGTGCCAGCCGACCTCAGATTCTTTATGCTGTTCAATCTTATGACCATGAGTTATTTGCCAATGAAGAATATGATATAAATATGTTGGCAAAAATATGTGGTTGTAATAATAAAGATATAAATAGCGGAGCACAAGATGACGACAATGTCAGAATGTTAAAACGGAAACCAATGCTTGACCTTAACTTGATTTTAGAGGAGGGAGCAGAGGTAACACTAACCAATGGTTCTGGTGAGGTTGTCAAAGACCAAATGGGTATCCCCATTACGGCAAAATATATTGGAAACAATAAGTTTGAATGTAGAGGAGAAATCAAACGCTCATCACCTTTGGCGCTACAATATCTAAATGATTGTTGTGGAAAGAATCTCCAAACAATTAATGGTAATGATTACTGGAGATTTGAGGGTAAAAAACTATCTGACTTACGCAAGAACTGGCAGGAGGATGATAGCGACGGCATAATGACACAATAAAGAGAATGCACCTATCCATAACTATTGTGATATGAGAATTCTTGTTAAAAAGTGGCATAGGACACGTAACATTTTCGAGTTTTGCATACTTACTTAAGGGTAGAAGGTCAATAAAATGAATGAACAAATACCCAATTAGAGAATTATGGCAAAGGATTTAACGACATCAGCTATTGACAGGCAGAATGTATTAAACAATACAGTAGCCCTGCCAAGAATTCAAAAGGAACTCGGAGTAAGAGCCTTGGAGTTCGAGGGACGCTATGTGCTGACAAAGCAAATGGTGGCGAACTACTATGACGTTGATATACGAACGGTAGAGAATTGTCTGAGTGCTAACGAGGATGAGCTTCGATATAACGGATACTTTTTATGTCGGGGTAACAGCCTGAAAGAGTTTAAGTTACGTTTTGCTCCCGAAATCGATTTCGGGAGCAAAACAACACAGTTAGGCCTTTTTGACTTCCGTTCCTTCCTAAATGTTGGCATGTTGCTCACCACAAGTGAAAAAGCTAAATATGTACGTGCTCGTATCCTTGACATTGTAATTGCAACCATCAATGAGAAGACAGGGGGAGGTACAAAATATATCAATCGAAGAGATGTTGACTATCTTCCTGCAGCAATTCAAGAAGAAAATTATCGTAAGAACTTTACGGATGCCATCAAAAATTATGTCGATGGGCATAAGACTTATAAATATGCCCAGATTACGGATATGGTCTATAAAGCTGTGTTCCGCGAAAAGGCTAAAGAGTATAAGAAGCTGTTGGATTTGAGTAAGAAGGACAACCTACGTCGTACGCTTTATGCAGAGGTTCTTAAAGCAGTGTCTTCCTTTGAGAATGGCGCAGCTTTTGAAATCAAGAAAAAGGGTGAAGAATCTGGGCAATTAACTGTTGATGATGTGGAGGCTATCATCATGGGATTAGCTCAACATCCCCTTATGGAGCCTATTATCTATGATGCCCGCCAGAAGATGGCCTCGCGCGACCTGGCTTTCCGCGATGTGTTCCATGGAAATATCGCAGAGTATCTGAAAGCTGTTACGCCAGAAGAGTTCGACAAGTTTATTGGAAGCAAGTCGCTTGACTTTGATGCTATTATGGCATTGCCTGAGAATCAAGAAGTACTGAAAATCTTAAAGCAGGCAGAAGATGAGTGAGATTCAGTATATCACATGGGACGAGCTGCTGCATGTCTATGAGAAGACTGTAGATGAGAGCGGCGGCGGCTTTTCTGGTATCAGAGACCGTGAGCGGCTGGAGTCTGTGCTCGAATTCGTTCAGAACGACCTATATTATCCTACGTTTGAGGATAAGTTGACTTTCTTGGTGTCACGCATTTGCACTGGACACTTGTTTGATGATGGTAACAAACGTATGTCGCTGACGCTGGGTGTGTATTTCCTTCATAAGAACGGGCGATTCTGGGCTGCAACGACCTTCATGACGCACATGGCTGCCATCATTATGCACGTGGCAGCGGGACATATCGACGAAGAACTGTTGGCGCGAATCATTCCACCAGTCATAAAAGGCGAGGATTTCAGTGAAGAACTGAAAATAGACATAGCCCACGCCATGGAAAGCGGAGAATTGTTTAGTGAGTGAATTTCTTCCCAATCCCCAAAGAGCAAGTTCGTATAAATAAAAATGGCAATCCGTTTGGTGGATTCAGAAGAAATGATTACCTTTGTTCCCGATGATGAGTCATAAAACGGCTGGTGGCTCAGCGTCGGGTGCTCATTGATAGCAATTTATAGCAGAACGTGGAATTGAGAACGGTCTCCAAATCGTAACCCGCTTTTTCCTCAATCCCCCAGACTGCCTTTAGATAAAGAAAAGCTGAGAATTCTTACAAAGTTACGAAAAGTCGAGCACAAAACAAAGAAACTCGTTTCTTTTTTGTCGAGACGGAGTAAATTCGCCATCTTGATGGCAATGTTACGATTTATTTTTAAAAAGCAATGGCAGAAGCAAAGAAT
>Ga0256407_10009383_pt1 | contig 14024 bp, 4 predicted proteins | sample RumenRJG_04DNA_FD_193489 | JGI IMG/M metagenome (GOLD analysis project Ga0256407, IMG submission 193489) | Bovine rumen microbial communities from Lethbridge, Alberta, Canada - RJG_04 | ecosystem: Host-associated > Mammals > Digestive system > Stomach > Rumen | place: Canada: Alberta | collected... | reverse complement strand
TTTCTTTTTCTTCTTTTGATTCTTCATTTACAATTTTATTTATAAAAAAAGGACTTTTTATTATTTTTTTATAATTATTATTTTTATCTAAAAATTTTACATATTTCTTTTTATTATTTTTATTTTCATTTTCATTTCCTTTATTTAAATTTAAATTATTTGTTTTTTCTTTATCTTTTTTTAAAGATATTGTACTATGAATTTTTGAAAAATTATCATTTTTAATAAAATCATTTATACATTCAGATAAATCTTTTTTATAATAAATATCATGATATGTTTTACAACTTATTAATGATTGTTTTAATCTTTCTATTTCTTTATTTTGTTCTTTTTTTTCTATTACTTTATTTTCACTTATATAATTTATTTCAAAATCATTTTGATCATTATGAATAATTTCATTATTTATTGATTCATATGATATTTGGGAATTACTCCGTTGTTTATCAGATTTTCGTTCGTCATATATAAAATTTTGGTATTGTCTTCCTTTTTTATTTATTATTTTCTCATTTGATGATTCATTACTTTTATTATAATATGATGATTTATTTGAACTTGAATAATGAGGAGTTGAAATATTCTTATTTTTTTTATATTGATTTGGTGATAAATTTATAATCCTATTTTGGGATTTATTTAATTTATTTTGTATAGATGAATTTATTATTGTTTCTTTTTCATTTTCATCATTAGAGTTTTTTGAATTTGATTTTATATATTTTTTTATATATGGTATTGTTTTTTCATTTGAGTAATTATTTGATTTTTTATTATATATATAATTCTTATAAATATTTTTATTATTACTATTATTTTTATTATATGAATATTCATTTTTTTTATTTGTTTTTTTTTCACTCTCTTTTTGCATTTTTTCTTTTTTATTATATAATAATATTCTTCCTAATTCTCCATTTTTAAAATTATCATTTGAATTATTTCTATTATTTGTAATAGTTGTAATAGAAGAATTTATTGTAGTTAAATCATCATCAATTTTATTATCTTTTTTCATACTTGAAATTAAAAATGGATTATAAATATTTTCTTTTTGTTTTTGTGTACTGTTTTTAATCTTTTTTTTATTAAAAAGTTCATAAGGATTTACTTCAATATTTCTATTAAAGTCAAAAAATTTAGGTTTTTTAATATTATAATATATATCATTAATATTATAATTTTTTCTTTTAATATTTTTTGTTAAAGAATTATTCTTATTTAATTTCTTGGATAATTTACTTTGGATATTTATATTATTCATTATTTTATTTTTTTGTTGCTCAACACTTTTATTTTTATTTTTGACATTTTCAAAAATTTCAATTTTATTTTGTTTCATATTTGAATTATTTAAAAAACTATTATTTGAATAATTAATAAATGATTTATTTTCATTTGATTTATTAATAAATGATTTATTTTCATTTGATTTATTTTGAAATTCAATAATTTTATTTTTAAAACTATGAATTACTAATTCTTCCATTTTATTATTTTCATTATTATTTCTTGATTTTTTAAATTCAAAAGGAGAATATAAATATGAATATTCTTCTTGATTACAAATTTTTAAATTATCTTCGATTTCATCATAATAAATTTTTGTATGCAAATATTGATTAAAATCAAATGTGTTATAATTATCATTTTTATTTGTATTTATTTCTTCACTTGAAATATCATTAGATTCTTTTAAGTCATCATCATTTACCGAAGAAAAAGTATTTATTTTTTTATCATAATTAAAATCTGTAAATCTTTTATTAAACTCTTTATTAGAGGATTTGTTAAATGCACTATTTTTAAATCTTGAAGAAACACTTTTACTTTTAATTTCTTTTAATTGAATTATATTATTTGATTTTTCTGTGTTTGTTTCGTTTTTATTTAATTGTATATATATATAATTTAAAATCAAAAATGGATTTTCAAAAATAAAATCTTGCTCAGGATTATTAATATACACCTCCTTATATAATGATAATAAAAAATCTTCATTTAAATTTAAATAATTTATAAATTCATTTTTATCTTTATCCTTTTCTTCAAGTGCTTTCATAAATTTTTGTTTAAATTCATAATAACTTAATTCTTTATTTTTCCTTTTCAAAAATAAATTATCTTTTTCTTCATTATCTTCATTTTTAATTTCTTTATCAATATTATTTGTGATATAAGACATTCTAAATTTATATAAAGAATTTCTTGCTTTTTGAACTTCTTGATTTTCTTTTTTAATAAAATCAAATTTTTTAGAACTTTCAATAGCCAATAAATTTTTAATTTTTTCTAATTTTAAATATTTAGATAAACCAAATAAACAACTATTTTGATTATAATTATATAATTCATCTCTCCATTTTTCAGTTTGAAAACAATAAAAAATTTCTTTAAGTAAAAAATTACTTCTTAAATTTTCTATTATTTTAACAAATTCTTCAGAATAAATAGGATGATAATTAATATTAAAAGGTTCAATTTTACCTAATGAATCTCTTAAAATAATATCTCTTTTTAAATAACTTGATTTTAATTCTTTTATTTCATTTTGTTGATGCTTATCTAATAAATCATATAAAGTAGTTTTTATTTCAATATCATCATCATATACTTCTAAATTTATTTGTTTTTCATTATTTTCTTTATTTATAAAAGATGTTGTTTGTGATTGATCAATATTTAATGATATTGATTTTTCATGATGAAGTTCTTCTTTTTGTGAAACTTGTTTTGATGGATTATCTTGATGTAATTGATTTAAAATATTTGGTGGTAAAGTAAATATAAAATGAACTACTTTTAAATATTCTTTTAAATATAATTCTGATGATATTATTTCTTTATCATCTTCACCTTGAACGAATTTTATTAATTGATATTTATCATAATTTTTATTATTATTTTTTATTTGTAATCTTGTTTTAGTTATAAAGGAATATTCATATAAATCAATAATATAATTTAAATATAAATTTAATTTAATACATTTAATTTCATTGTCTTTCTTTTTTATTTTTTTCCTTTCATTAATTGAAGTTTGAATTAAGACATATGATTTAAATAACATTCTTTGATTTAAATATGCAAGAGCTAAACTTTCTAAAACAGTTAATAAATTTTTTGTTGATAAATTATTATCAACAATTACTTTATAACTACTTTCTAAATTATGAATTCCAATTTTAAAATCTCCAATTGCATATTGTAATAAACCTAAATTATATTCTGTAAAAGCTCTTAATTTTTTTTCTGTATCATCATTGAATGAATTTACCATTCTTGATAATAATTTTATAGTTGATATAATTTTACCAGTTTCAATTAAATAATAAGATATATTAAAATAACAATATTGAGAAATAATTTTTGTAAGTTTATTTTCACTAAAATAATTACTAAACATGAATAAGATATCAATTAAATTTTCTTTAACTTCAATTAATGAGTTTATTTTTATTTTAAATTTCACTGGAAGTGATAATATATATAAATGTTTTAATATGTAATTTTCACCAATATCAATTTCATCATTTTTATTATAAAATGAATCAAAGTTAAAAAAGAGATTTTTATTTTCTAAAAAAGAAAAATAATTATTACTAATAATATTCTCCCTTTTCATTTTATCAAATTTTAATATTGATAAACGACGATTAATTTTTGGTGTTAATTTTGGTAATAATTCATTTTTTATTATTTTTAAATAACAATCTGTCAAATTATATAATCCACTTTTTAAAGTAAATTTACATTTTAAAAAATTTAACTGAAAATAAAAAAACAAACTCTCTTGAAAAAATAAATTTTTTTCAATTCTTTGTTTAGGTCTATCATTAAAATGAATAATATTATAATAAGGATATTCTTCTAAATTTTTTTTAAAACCAAAATTTTCCATTATATCAATCATTACTACAATAAATTGAAGAAAAAATTGATAATCTTTATTTGTAAAAATCCTTGAAAAAATAAAATTTAAAATTTTACTATAAAGTTTAATTAATTCATTATATAAAATAATATATTTTTCTTCTTTATTATTTATATTCATAATATCAGTTCTTCGAAAAAATTTTATTAATTGACATTCAAAAAAATGAAATGTAATATAATCATATTTATAATGTCCTGAACAACAATAAAATTTACAATTACATTCAGAACATCTTAAATTAGTTTCTCTACCACATATTTCACAATTTCCAAAAATATCATTTTTATTATAAAAAATAAATTCATGTTTATTTTTTATTATATTATCTTTAGTTATTAAAATATTTAATTTATTTTCATATATATTCCAAATTTCTTCAGGATAATAATCAAATGTTGGAAAAAGTAAATTCTTTGGTGCTTCATAAATATTTAATTTTTCAAAATCAATATTATTAAATTGAGAAAATCTTTGATTGAAAATTATTTTAAATAATTTATTACTTGATAATAAAAATAAAGAACCAATACCATCAAACATTAAAAATAAATTTAAATTTTCCTCATAAAATTCATATGAAAAACAATATTTTTTAGTAATAGGATCATAAATATATACTTTATTCTTACCAGCAAGTACTAAATTTCTACCAGAAAATGCACAAATTGTTTTTTGTTTAAAAATATATTTATCAGGAAAATCATAATTATCCCAATTTTTAAAATCAATATGAATTTCTGATTGTTCTGGTTTAATATTATTTAATATAAAAATTTTATTTTTTATATCTTTTGGTTTATCATTAAAATTAAAATTTTTAGATATAATAACACCATCTTCAAAAAATAAAATAAAACTACATAATTTATTTATATTTATATGTAAAAATACTTTAAATGATTGAGCTATTTGTTTTTTATCTTGTTCTACACCTATAATATTCATAAAAAATAACTTATTTATAATTTCTTTTTCTGAATTTAAATAAAGGCTTTTTGAATATTTTCTAAATAATTCATGTAATGTTAAATTATCATAATCAGTTACCATTTGAAATATAATTTGTGATGTACAGAAACATATTATATAAAACCATTTTTTATCTTTATTAGAATATTTAGGAATTTTTGCAATTTTTAATCCTATTGGTTGTGCATTTCCTAAATCAAAATCTAAACTATATAAGGTAAAATCTTTATTTATTAAAACCCCTCTTTTAATTATTAAATATTTATATGAAACTTGAATACCTTTTTTTTCCTTATTTTTAATTGATATAAATGCATAAGTTCTTATAAAAGTTTTATTATTTTTTGAAAATCCTTCATCATAAGTATCAATTATATTATATAATCTTTCAAATTGTTCATTTGATTTTTCAAATATTGAAATATAATTTCCATTTGTGAAATCAAGTAATACTATTCTAATATCAATATCATTTATAATTAAATAAAAATCTGAAGCTAAAAAAATTCTAGTATAAATTTTACTTGAATCATAAGTTGAAATATCAAAATATTTTGATAAAGGAAAATCCAATATTCTTAATAACTTCAAATTTATATTTTCATTTCTAAAGTCAATTTCATTTTTATATATATAAATATTATAATTTTTTTTAGTTTTATTTAAATATAATTGTGCAGTATAATTTGAATTATAATTTGATGATAATAATTCTAAATCATTATTTATTTGTGAGTTATACCACATAGTAGAAAATGCAAAAAAACTTTTATCAATTTCAGAAGAATTTTCACCTTTATAATAATATTTATATTCACCTGGTGCTCTTACATTTGATGTAATATTTATTGAATTTAATACATAATTTTCTTCACTATCTTCATAATTATTAATTGACATTTTTTTACTTTATTAAATTGAATTTAAAATAATTAATTAATTTTTTAAATAAAATTATAAATTTTTGAAATAATATATTAAATTTTTTATTTAACTTTCAATATAAGTTTTAAGTAAATTACCAGGAATCATAAATGGAATTCCTTTTCTTCCACCTAATAAAGGTAATAATAATTTACATTTTTCTAAATAAATTTTTAAAGCATCTTTATCATATTTCATTTTAATAATTACAAATCTACCAAAAGTATCAAATTTTTCAATTGAAGTATTAAGTTTATTAATAATAATATAAGCTAATAAACTTCCTTCATCTAAAATTTGAATATCTTCTTTATTAACTTTAATATTTTGTGATTTTAACTCATGATAAATTTCTTCAATTAATTCATAATTAGTATATCTTTCATTATCCAATCCATAAAAACAAATATGAAAATTAATAAATTTTCCAAAAATTGCATTTTTATTATTTTCATTTATATTTTTATTATTTATACTTTCTAATAAATCTTCATTAACTTCAACATAAACTTTTGGATAAGTTTCCTCATAATTTCCTTGAGTAAAATCATATTCTATATAATAATCACCTTTTTCATCAAAACCTTCTTCTGTATTAAAACAATCATAACTTTTATTAATTGGTTGTTCAATTTGATATGTATAAACTTTATACATTTTATCATTAATTTTTAAAGGTTGTTCTCTTTTATAACTTGGATTATCCATTATAATTGTAAATTCTTTATTCATATCTAACATTGCTCTTGTAATATCAGTATCTGAAATTGGTCTAAACCAACTAAATTCTCCATTTCTTAAATTATTCAATATTATTAATTTAATATTTGTTTTTCTTAAATTATAATTTTGAGTAAATAAACTTAAATTTTGATTATTATTTGAAAATGATTTTAAATATTCTGTATATTTAGAAATTTTATTTGATGTATATTTTTCATATATGCTATTATCATTTTTTTCTCTTTTACAAGGACATTCTCCTATTTTTTTTTCTATTAATTTTTTTATAAAATTATTATTACAATTATTACAACAATCAATACATAAATCAAAATAACATTTTGGATTTTTTGAATTAATACAATTAATACAAAAATTTTGATAAGAGATACTTTTATTACGTAATAAAGGGAAAAATTTTAAATGATTTAATTTATGAACAATAACAGCTTCAAAATAAGGTTGATTTAAATAAAATTTTTCAAGAAGAGATTTTTCTTGGAAAGTAACAATATAATATTCATATGACATTGATTCATTAGATAAAACATTTTGGCAATTATAAATTTTAAACTGAGAAGAATTTATATTAAGAAAAGATTCAATAAATTCAGAAAATTTTTTATTCCTTTCTCCTTTTGAAGGAATAGTTTTATAATTTTTAACTATACTCGAAATAGGAACAACTAACAAACAAGAAGATAAAAGTGAATTAGAATCAATTTTATTTATTATATCAGTAATATTTTCCATTAAAGGTTGAATGGAAATATCATATTTTGAATTTTTAATAATTTCAGTTCTACTATTATAGATTGATTTTGCTTCTTCATAAGATTCACATTGAAGATAAACAAATTGAATTTTCTCAAGTGAAGTTTTATAAAGAATATCAATATTATCCCAATTAATTTTATATATTTTATTCCCAGAAGAAAATATTTTTTTTAGAATATTTTTATTAATTGTATTTTTTCTAATTAAAATTCTTATTGTTTTACTTCTATCAAAAGATTTATTAATTTGCTCAAATGAAAGAAGATAATTCATTTTATCACGATAATAATTAACAAAATCATCATGAATAGGACAAAAATTTTTATTAGGAGAAATTTCACAACATTTTTTACACATGTTATTTTCACAATAAAAAGAAGAAATATTAGGACATAAAGAAAAAAAACTATGACAATCTGTTACTCCATGTAAATCACAATTATCATCACACAAATAATACATATCCATTAATTTCTGTTTTAAAATTAAATTTTTTTCTCTTTCTGAACAAAAATATTTATTATTAGATAAAGAAAATAATTTTGAAAATAATTGTATTAAATCATCATTTATAAATTCAATATCAGATGGTGTGAATGGAAAATAAATAATTGCATTAGTTAAATTATTTTCAGAACGTTCTTTTAATAAATTTATAAATAACATTTGACGATCTGCAATTTTTGAAAGGGAATTATATATTTCATTATATGAAATATCTTTTCTCATTTGATTTACTTCTGGAATTTCCAAATATATTGGAATGGTATTATTTAAATTTTCTGATATTGAATTTTCATTCAAACCAAATTTTTTTTCAAATAAATCTTGATTGTAATATTTATGAATATCTTTTATATTTGGAATTTGAATTTCTTTATGGAATAAATTTAAAGAAATTTCATGTTGAAGATTTTCTCTTTTACCAAAAATTTCGGAATTTAAAACATAGGATAATGCTCTTACTCTATAATAAGGAGATTTTATTGATAAATAAAATTCTTTTGTTTCTTGGGGATTTAATTTATGTTCTTCATTGTAATAATCACTTCTTAGTAATTTATAATTCATATTAGATTTAATAATTTTATTTTAAAATGAATTTTTTTGATATATATTTTATTAGTTTTATTAAATTTTAAAATTTTACATAAAATTATAATTATATAGAATTAAAAATAATAAAATATAAAATAAAAATATAAAAAAATGTCAAATATCATGCCTTTATTAAATAAAACTTTAGAATATCAAATAGATAAAACAATGAAAAATAAGCCAAAAAATATAAAAAAAAAATTTAAATTAGCCTTAACGCCACATAAATTTGAAACTGAAATTTACATTCCTAAAAGAATTCAATTAAACAAAACAGAATATCCAGGGAAAAATTATTTGATAAATAAAATTATATATTTTGATAAATTATATCAACCACAAAAAGAAATGAGATTAAAAATAAAAAAAGAAACTGATGTTTTTTCTCAACAATATAAACCAATAAATGATAAAAAATATTATAATAAAGATAATTATTTAAAACAAATAGAAGACAAATATAAATTTAAAGGATATAATATGGAAGATTTACATTATAGAAGAAAAGATAATATTTTTGAACCTTCAATTCTTTTTAAAGATTCAGATCATGATTTAAGAATGACTTGTCAAATTGAACCAAGTTATAATATAATTAAAGATAATAACTTTTTATCAAAAGTTGAAGAGTCAATTACAAATATTAAAAAAAATAAAGGTAAAAATAAAGATGAAGAAGAAAAAAAAAGATATCGTCCAAAAAGAAGTTCTATTTTAACTGATGATTATATAAATGCAATTATTAATGTTAAAGAAAAAATAAAACAAGAACTTAAATTGCAAAATATGTCATTAAGACAAATTAATTTAATGAATAATTCACTAAAAAAAGATATAAGACAAACAAATTTAAGTTTAAATGAAGCAAATGAAGAAAATAAAAAATTGACACAAAGAAGAAAAGAAAGACAAAATAAATTTTTAAGTGAATCATTAAATATAATAAATAAAAAAAAAAGAAAAGACCATTTCATAAATTTATATAAAAAAAATAATGAAGAAAAAATAATGATAATAGATACACGTGATGCAAAATTTAATAGAAACTATAGAAAAACATCATCAGAAATAAAAAGAAAAGAAGAATTTGAAAAGGAAAAAAATTCAAAATTAGAAAATGTATATAATGACTTATTAAAAACTAATTTTATAATAGGAAAAAAAGAAGCAGTTGATTATATTGATTTATATACTAATAGAGAAATTCCTGTTACAAATGAAAAATTTGGAAGTAATCTTCATGGAGTTTTTCAAGAATTTCAAAGGAGAAGTAATAATATTAATTTACCTGAAAAGGCAAAGTTAATTAATCATACTAAAAGAGATATTTATAATAAAACTTATTCTAATATTGTTGATGTTGATAAGAAAGCTTTTGATAATTTACAAAGTCATTTATATGATGTAGATAAGTTGAAAGATGAAGAAAATAAAATTGAGAATTTACAATTTGAATATACTTATGATATTTTAAGTTCACAGAAATAAATAATTTTAGAATTTTATTGTTTTTTTATCAAAAAACTTAATGTGCATTAAGTTTATTATTTATTTAAATATTTAATTTTTTAATACTTTTACCATATAATAAAAGTTCAATCAAATATTTGATAAAATTTAAATTATTATATTTACATAAATTTTTCTTTGAATGATATTTCATCAAAATTTTTTTTAATTTGATCTTTACATCTGTTAATAAATTCTATATCCTTTGGTTTAAAATTTTTTAAATTTAAATTATAACCAAATTGAGGACTTTGATTATTTATCTCTTTTAAAAGATTATCTTTACTTTGAGTTTTATGTAAATTTTGAGTTTCTTTAAATGTATAAACTCTTTTTTTAAAATCAATTTTTTTCCAATCATTTAATAATTTTAAACTATTTTCTCTTATACCATCATTCATTTCATCAATTATTTTATCATGTTCATTAATTTTTTTTATTCTTTCCATTTTTAATAATTTAGTTTTATTTAAATAAATAGCTTTAAGAAGATCATGATTAATTTCATTTAATTTTTCTTCAATATCAGTTTTAACTCTATTAGTTAATTTTTGTTTTAAATTTCTTTTATTATTATTATCTCCTTTAATAATATTAACATTTTCAAAATTAAAATCATCAATTCTTTTCATATTTGAAATTCCAAGTGATTCTTTTTCTAATCTTTGAGTTAAAGTTAAAGGTTTAAATTCAAAAGTTTTTAAATTAGATTGAAAAAAATATCTAGGATCATCTTTAATTAATTGTTTTTCATAATCATTTAAATAATGAGTTAATAAATAAATAGAATTATCTTCTTTTCTTCTCATTGAATCAACATCAATTAACATTTTTCTTCTATCATGTGCTTCGTCATTTTCAATTTTATTAAATCTAAATTTTGAATGATATAAAAGTGATTGTTGTAAATTATGATTTCCTGAAAGAAAATCAAACATTTTAGTATTAAATAATGAATTTTTTAATTCGAATTCATCACATAATTGTGTTGTTTCTTTTGTTAATAAATTATGAATTTTTAATTTTAATCTTTTCATATCATCTATTTTATTATTTTTTGCTAAGATTTTTAATCTAGTTTGATGTAAGTTTTCTATTACTTTTTCTATACTTTTTTCTTTGTTAAATAATTTTTTTAATGTTTCTTCTTTTTTCTTTTGAGATATTGCTTTTGCTTTTTTTGTTGCTTTTAAAACTTTTTCATCAATTGAAAGTGTTGGAATTTTATATTTTATTAAACCAAAGTAAAATGGGTTATAATTAAATTTTGATATTGTTTTGTTTAAATCTTTATTATTATTTGTATAATTTGTATCTGTTGTGTTTGATTGAGAATAAAATGTTTTTCCTTTTAATGATGAATGAAATGTTAAATTAAAATTATTGTTTTTTTTAAATTTGAATAAAGTTATTTTTTTATTTCTGTTTTTTAAATAATCATATTGTTTATTTTTTTGAAATTCAATAAAAGAATTGAATGAATGTTGATTTGAGTGATTTAAAGTATTTTTGTTAGATGACATTTATTATTTTTATTTTTAAACTTAATAAATTTGTTTTATATTTTGAATATTATTAAATATATTATTCAATTTATATTTTTAAATTTTTTACACATATCTTTATAAAATCTTATGTTGAAAAGATGAAGAAGAAATGAAAGAATAATTTCATCTAATATAATTTATTTTAAACTGATTAAAAATTGATAAATAAAAAATTAATTTTTAAATTTATATTTAAATTTTAAGTTCATTTTTAATTTATTCAATTAAAGAGAGAGTTTTTAATATGTTTCATTCAAAACATTCTGAAGAAATAAAGTCAACTTTAACAAATATTTTTACTCAATATGAACAAAATATACAAAAAAACAAAAAAAATGATTTTTCTTCATATTTAAATAATAATTCTAAAGATGAAAAAAAAATAAATTTGAATATAGATATTAATATTAAGAAAGATTATTATTTTGGTGTAAATAAACCTGTGAATATGATGAAATTTAAATTATTAAAACTCAATTTAAATCAAATTCACAAAAATTTTATAAATAAAAATAAATAATTTAGTATTTCAACTTAGTTGATTTCGGTAAATTATTTATGATAGTTAATATACAAATTTAATTATAATGAAAATCAAAAAAACCATTTAAAAAAATTTGAACTTAAATTTTGTAAATTATAATATAGAACTAATTTTAAAATCAATAAAAATATTTAATAAATATAAATTATAATATAATTATTTAATCAATATAAAAAATCAATTTATATAAATCTTATATTAAAACTTTTTTTATTCCAATTAAAATAATTATCACTATCATATCTTCCAGGTCCAATAATATCATTATTAATATTATTATTAAAATCTCTTTCAGAATTAGAATTAAATGGTGGTTTAAATAAATTACTTGCACTATATCTTTGATTAGTAAAAGATTGAAAATCATATTTTCCAGGACCTAAATCACATGAATTTATTAATTGTTCATTAAATCTTTTTTCCATTGAAGAAAAAGGTGCAATTTTATTTTGATATTTATTTATTCTTGATTCAATATTATTTTGTAAGTTATTTAAAAATTTATCATTTTGATAATAATTAAAATCTGGTTTTTTTTCTTCATTTCCTAAAATTTTTTTTTTAATTGAATTATTTAAATTAACATAATATGCTTTATTAATATAATTTTTTTTCATTTTTTCATTATTAAATTGATCTGGAAAAGAATAAGCACCAGGACCAGGAAAAAATTTTTTTATTTCTTCATTAATTGTAACTAAATCTCTTTTCTCAGTAGAAAATCCTTGAAAATTACTAAAAGATTTTTTAATCATTGAATTATTTAAATTATAACTTCCAGGTCCTAATAATGGATTATTTTTATAAAATATATTTTCTTCAATTTTCTTTTTAATTTTATCATTATTTATTTTATAATTAACTTGTGATTTACTTTTATTTAATTTTTTAGGTAAATTAATATTATTATTATTATTGAAATAAGAACCTGGACCAACATTATTATTTTGATCTTTATTAATAAATGATAAATAATCTCTTTGTGATGAACTTCCAAAAAATTGAAATTTTTCTGGTTTATTATGATATCTTAATAAATTGAAATTTAAAGGATAATTTCTTTTATTTTCTTTTTCTTGATATAAATCTTCTATTTCTTTTTTTTCATTTTCTTCTGTCTTTTTATCTTTTTTTAATACAGTAATTGCATTTTTATGAAATAATTTATTTCTAAATTCAATATTTTGCATTCTATAATTTAAATTTTTATTTTTTTGTATAACACTTTTATTTTTCTTATTCATAAAAGAATGACTTTCAGTTTCTTCTTTACTAATATTTGAAAAATCATCATTTAAAAAATTAAAAATATCATCTTTATTATTATTATATTTTTGATTATAATCATCAATATTATTAATTTTTAAAATTCTTTCACTCATTTTTCCCCAATCAACAATTTGATTATTTTCTTTTAATAAAACAGGATTATACCTTCCAGGACCAACAGAATCATTTTTTTGTCCAGAAAATTTATCATCTTTTTCAGGATCTTGAGCAATAATTAAATCTCCATTTTCATCATATAAATAACCAAATTTTTGTTCTTTAGTAGGAATAGTACTAACACTTCCAAAAGAAAAATTATTATATTTTAAACTAAAATTATTATAAGGTTGTTTATTATTTTTTTTTCTTTTATTAATATTTTTCTCTTCAAAAATATTACTAATATTATATGAACCAGGACCAGGATAATTTTCTTCTGATAAATTTATTTTTTGAAATCTTGGACTTTTACTAACAAATAAATTATTTTCTAATGTACTTACTGGAGGCTTTGGCTTCAATGATAAAATATCTTCATATGTTCCTGGACCTGGTGTCATTGCTATATTTTTGTTTATTGATAAATTGTGACCTGGGGAATTTGAATTAAATGGATATTTTTGTTGTTTTGGTAAGGATTCTTCTTTTTTTTCTTTTTCTATATGAGATTTATTTATTTCGTTATTTATTTGGAAGTTTGATTCTTTTTGTATTTCTGGTTTTG
>Ga0256407_10009380_pt1 | contig 14028 bp, 13 predicted proteins | sample RumenRJG_04DNA_FD_193489 | JGI IMG/M metagenome (GOLD analysis project Ga0256407, IMG submission 193489) | Bovine rumen microbial communities from Lethbridge, Alberta, Canada - RJG_04 | ecosystem: Host-associated > Mammals > Digestive system > Stomach > Rumen | place: Canada: Alberta... | reverse complement strand
CAATCGATGTTGAACAGCAGATAGACAAAACTATTGAAAACCAGCATCGCGGCCAGGATGCGCCCCTGCCAGCGACTCGCGTCACGATGCAGCGTATGGGTGGCCGAGGCCATGAAGAGCAACAGATAACATGTGCTCAGTGCCAACAAGATGCGTCGTGTGTGGTTGTAGTTCTCATCATAGTCTTTGCCAAATATGATGAGCAACGCCCACGTTGCGGCACAAGCGATGATGGGAAGTTCGCTCCAGCGTTTGATCAGCGACAATGCCGTCATGCCCAGATTCAGCACTAGGATATAGCCGAATAGGGCCACCACACTGCCATGCTCGTTGCTGGCGATGAATGGCGCGATAAAGCCGCCGACCAGGGCGATGATGGCTAACTCGCGCTTGTCGGTGATGTAGGCTAGGGCAGCCATTAAGATGGTCACACCCACCAGGATGCCAAAGGCCACCGACGAGCCGAACAGATGGTAGTAGTGATAGGCCACAGCAGTGGTCACATAGGCCACACCGAAGGCACCGCCCATGATGAGCGAACTGTAGGTGCGGTACTGCCTGTGCAGTCGGGCGCCGATGCCCAGCATCGCCACACTCACCGCATAGCCCAAGATGGTGCGTGCCACCTCGTTGAGCCAGTTGTTGTCGATGGCATACTTGACAAAGAATCCGATGCCGATGATAAACACGATGACACCAATCTTGCCAAACAGGTTCTCGCCAATGAATTTCTCGAAGTTGCGGCCTTCGTGGACCACAGGCTCCTGAACTTCCTCTTCAGCAACTTGCTGTGGTTCAACCTCTGCTTCTGCAATGGGCTGGACAATAGCCTCAGGCTCCCATTGCTCAAGCGGTGGCGGGGTGGGCGTAGGTTGAACAGGTTCGAGCACAGGTTCGGGCATAGGAACGGGCTCAGGCTCGGGTTCTGGCACGTTGGGTGCTCCTGTCTCGGCCATTGGTGTTCCAAGGGTGGGGTGTAACACCTCGTTTGCGGCAACCTGTTGCCAATAGGCTAGTTCCTCGACGCGTTGGCTCAGTTGGTCAACCTTCGAGTTTGTATCTCGCACCACGCTAATCACATAGATTAACGCAGCCAGTAATAGAAGTACTACAAATTCCATAGTCAGGTTTATTTAATGCTTCTTTAGTAGTTTGCCAGTTCAGTAGTTCAGCCAATACTTTCGTCTACTACCAGCGCAGCGGTCTCAATTCTCAATTCTCAATTCTCAATTCCCTCAGTCTCCTTCTTCGAGGCTGAAAATGCTCTCAATGGGCTTACCGAAGGTGCGGGCAATCTTCAAGGCCAACACTGCCGAAGGCACATACTTGCACGACTCGATGGCGTTGATAGTCTGCCGGCTCACGCCCACCGCCTCGGCCAACTGCTGTTGTGTCATGCGCATGATGGCGCGCTCTACTCTGATATTATTCTTCATCACTCGGGTGTCTGAAACGGTACAACTCAATCTCGAACTTGATGGCGAATACCAGAGGTACGCCGAACAAATAAATCCAGGTGAAGGCCAAGAAATTGCTGCCATATAAGAATAAGGTAGCAATCAAGATGAGAATCATGTTGACAATGAGCGACCACACCAATGACTTGGCACGGAGATGCTCGACATACTCATCCTCGTCTTTCTCGCGCGAGAAGGCAATCAGAGCCAAGGCAATAACAAGGCCAAAGATGATGACCTCTTCAATCATGTTGTCGGTGATGATCTGCACGACGGGCGACGGACCCACAGCCTTCTCGGTGATCCACTCGGGGCCATTAAACAGGGCAATGACCTTGCAAGGCAAAGTGGGGAGCCAATCTTCGTGGCCGAACATCAGAATCAGACCCATGATAGCAAACGGCACAAATAGCACCCAGCCCACCCGCTTGCACACTGTCGGAAATAGATAATTGCTGTTCATAATTTAATGTTTTTAGATGTGATGTAAAGTTTAACGCAACAAAGGTAAAGTAAACTTTACATTCAGACAAGTAAACAAGACAAAAATGCTCGAAATTTAACAATAATTAATATTTTGGTGTGACTGACCCTTCATCTTGTCGTAGCGGTAAGAAAAACAACAGGCGACCCATGCAGGCCGCCTGATGTGTAATGCGTTTGCCGATGAGACGCTTACTTCACAATCTTGCTAGTGCTAGTGGTTCCATCGGTATAGGTGGTCACCACGATGGTGGCACCGCTGGGCTGACGCATCTGCTGGCCTGCCATGTTGTAATAGCGCACGCATGCCACTGTCTTGTCGGCGGTCATGCCCTGGATGGCGGTCGCATCCTTAGTGTACTCGACCTCTACCTTAGGTAAAAATGCCTGAGCAGTGGCATTAGGGGTTGTGCTCCATGAGTAAGAGTACTGGAAGAGCGAGGAGTTGTCAGTGGTGTTGGTACCATAGAAATAGGTGGTCTTGAAACTGGCTGTCTGCTCAACCACTGTCTGGACAAGCAGGTTGCCACCATTGTACACAAACGGCTCATCGAGTGTGAATACCAACTCGGTTTCGCCATCAACAGGAGCACCGGTGGCCACAGGATTTGCGCCCTCAACGGCTACGTTTGATGCAAAGGCATTCTGTTCAATAATGCCCATGCCTAACTGCAGGCTGCCCTCGCCGAAGGCAAAAGCGTCGCGAGCAAAGAAGGTCAACTTGGAGATGGCAGCACCCTGCAGTTCGGTGAGCAAATCCTCAGGATAAATCATCTGGCAAGTCGTACCCTCGGTATCGTAGTACAAGCCGTACATGGGGGCATAAGAGTTCTCAACAGTGCCATCACACACGGTCAGTGTCTCGGCATGGGCGGCAGTTGCGATGGCTGCAGCAAACAGTAGTGTAAAGATTTTCTTCATAAATGTTTTGTTAATGAGATTGTTAATAATAAGTTATTTGTCAAAAAACAGTCTTTTCGATTGTACCTAATATGAATCCAAAGATTACTATTTGACTATGCAAAAATACTCAGAATCTCAGAAACATGCAAATAAATGCTCATCAAACATCAAAAAAACTATTGTTTTTGTTAGGTGACGATGGCTTGAGTGATTGTGTTCAGCAATGCGACCGATGCTCATTTTTCAGGGATATACTTGTTGTCATCAGTAGATAAAATAGGTTTGTTAACCGCATAGAGTATCGTCGCCGGAGGCGACAATTTAAGTAACCGAGGGTGGAGCGAAGCGACACCTTCGGCTGCTGATAAACAAACTACCTCGCTGCAAGCGAGCACCTTGTAGCGCAACCAAATGCTCGCTTTCAGCGATATTGCAGTAATCGGGGACAACAGGTATATAGTTCCTATTTTTCAATCATAATGATGGATTGCAACCGCAGTTTTAACATTTCTAACTTAATATTTGTTTATTTAACTAGCATTTTCTTGGTGATATCGCGGTGAATGTGATACCTTTGCATCAAGTTTTCGCGAATGGTTCGCGAGGACAACAATATGATAGTTACAGAAATGAGCGAAACAGTAAATATCCGCGAGTTGAACGACCTGATTGCCAGCCGCAGCAACTTCGTGAACATGATTAAGCAGGGTATGGACACTACAATCGTTGGCCAGAAGCATCTGGTTGATTCATTGCTAATTGCCTTGCTGGCCAACGGTCACGTGCTTCTCGAGGGCGTGCCTGGTTTGGCCAAGACACTTGCCATCAAGACGCTGGCAAGCCTGATTGACGCCCGATTCAGCCGCATTCAGTTCACGCCCGACCTGCTGCCTGCCGATGTGGTGGGTACCATGGTCTATAGTATCCAGAAGGAACGTTTCGAGGTCAAGAAAGGCCCGGTGTTTGCCAACTTTGTCTTGGCCGACGAGATCAACCGCGCTCCAGCCAAGGTGCAGAGCGCACTGCTCGAGGCCATGCAGGAGCGTCAAGTGACCATCGGTGAGCAGACATTCGCCCTCGATGACCCCTTCCTGGTGTTGGCAACCCAGAACCCCATCGAGCAAGAGGGTACCTATCCGCTGCCCGAGGCACAAGTCGACCGTTTCTTGATGAAGGTGGTCATCGGCTATCCCAGCAAGGCCGAGGAGGCACAAATCATCAAGATGAACATCGCGCCCGAGCCTTGCCAGGTGACCCCGCTGGTCACGCCGGCCGACATCGTTGACACTCGCCGCGTGGTGCAGAAGATTTACATCGACGAGAAGATTGAGCGATACATCGTCGACATCGTGTTTGCCACTCGCTTCCCCGCCGACTATGGCATGAAGGACTTGCAGAGCATGATTTCGTTCGGCTCATCGCCCCGTGCCAGCATCAGCATGGCCCTGGCCGCACGTGCCTATGCCTTCCTCAAGGGCCGTGGTTACGTCATCCCCGAGGATGTGCGTGCCGTGTGCCACGATGTGATGCGCCACCGTCTGGGCTTGAGTTACGAGGCTGAGGCCAACAACATCAACGCCGACGAGATCATCAGCAACATCCTCGACAAGATTGCAGTTCCCTAACTAAAGTCTAAAGCCTAAGGTCTCAAAATGGAGCAGAACGAACTGCTGAAGAAGGTCCGGAAAATCGAAATCAAGGCCAAGGGACTCTCGCAGAACATCTTTGCGGGCGAGTACCACTCAGCCTTCAAGGGGCGAGGTATGACCTTCAGTGAGGTGCGCGAGTATCAGTATGGCGATGATGTTCGCGACATCGACTGGAATGTCACTGCCCGCTACAATAAACCCTATGTTAAGGTCTATGAAGAAGAGCGCGAACTCACTGTGATGCTCTTGGTCGACGTGAGCGGTAGCCGTGACTTCGGTGCCGTGGGCGAGGTCAAGCGCGAGGTTATGGCCGAGGTAGCCGCCACTCTGGCATTCTCGGCTATACAGAACAACGACAAGGTGGGTGTCATCTTCTTCACCGACCGCATCGAGAAGTTCATCCCGCCCAAGAAGGGGCGCAAACACATCTTGCTCGTCATCCGCGAATTGCTGGACTTCAAACCTCAGAGCAACGGCACCGACATCAATCAGGCGCTGGAGTACATGACCAGCGCACTCAAGAAACGATGCACAACCTTCCTGGTGAGCGACTTCATCGACACGCACGACTACTACAAGGCCATGTCCATTGCCAATCACAAGCACGACCTCATCGCCATTCAGGTCTATGACAAGCGTGAGGCACAGATGCCCGATGTGGGACTGATGCGCGTGCTCGATGCCGAGCGCGGCACCATGCGTTGGGTCGACACCAGCAGCCGCCGTGTGCGTCAGGCCTACGGCCGGTGGTGGTACGATCGCCAGCAGGTGCTCAACGACACCGTGCAGCGTTGCAAGGTCGACCTGGCCACTGTTGCCACCGACGAGGACTACGTGCGCTCGCTCATGGCGCTGTTCAAACAACGAGGATAATGTTTTAAAAAAAATGCATAATGCACAATGCATAATGCACAATGAGAATTAAAAGATACAGATTACTGATTGCAGCGGCCATCGTCGGGATGGGCGTTGCTGCCGGCAATGTGACCGTCAAGGCCAAACTCGATTCGACCCAATTGCTCATGGGCCGCGTCACTGCCCTGCACCTTGAGATTGTGCAGGATCAGGGCACACGAGGCGTCTTGTTGCAGGAGAAGAGCGACACGCTCACCTCAATGGTCGAGATTGCCGACAAACCCAAGGCTGACACCGTGTCGCTGGGCAACAACCGTGAGCAAATCAACCGCGACCTCATCTTGCAGGCATTCGACTCAGGCTTGTATGTGCTGCCCCCGGTAGCCTATGTTGTGGGTCGTGATACCTTTGAGAGCAACCCTTTGAGCCTCAAAGTGCTGCCTGTCCCAGTCGACACCACGCAAGACATCATCGGCATCAAACCCGTCGAGGGAGTTCCTTTTAAGCTCTTTGACTGGGTGCCCGACTGGATGGCCGACTACTGGTGGGCGTGGCTGCTGGCTTTGTTGCTCATTGGTGGCGGGCTTTACTACTATCTCAAGTGGTACCGTCACGGTCGCAACCCGTTGCGGCCCGAGAAGAAGCGTCTGCCTCCCTACGAGGAAGCGATGATTAACCTTGAGGCACTCAAGCAGCGACAATTGTGGCAGAATGGGCAGGAGAAGGAATATTTCACTGGCCTGACCGACATTTTGCGCGTCTACATTGACCGTCGCTTCGGCATCAATGCCGTTGAGATGACCAGCAGTGAGATCGTGCGCACACTCAAGAAGCGCAACGAGACACGTGCCGTCAACGAGCAGTTGTCCATGATTCTTGAGATGGCCGACATCGTCAAGTTTGCTGCTGTCCGACCATTGGCCGACGACAACGAGATGGCCTATCAGCGCGCTGTCAACTTTGTCGAGCAGACCAAACCAGTGGTCGAGCAGGGCACAGGTGTCAATGAGGAGAAGGAGGTGAAGTCATGATGCAGATGTTACATCCAGGATGGCTGTGGCTGTTCTTGCTCTTTATCCCGCTCATCGCGTGGTATGTCTACAACCATCGCTCATCGTTCCCGACCCTGCGCATGAGCACGACTCAGGCCTTCGATGCTATTCCCAGCAGTTGGCGCGCTTGGCTCACTCATCTGCCGTTTGTGCTGCGCTTGGCTGCACTGGGATGTCTCATCATCATTCTGTGCCGCCCGCAGAGCCGCGACTCTTGGTCGACAAGCGATGTCGAGGGGACTGACATCATTGTGGCCATGGACGTGTCGACCTCGATGCTGGCCAAGGACTTCAATCCCAATCGCATGGAGTCGGCCAAGAAAGTGGCAACGCAGTTCGTTGCAGGTCGCGAGCATGACAATATTGGTCTTGTCCTGTTTGCAGGCGAGAGTTTCACGCAGGTGCCCATGACCATGGACAATGCCACACTGGTCAATGCCATCGGGCAAATCAAGATGGGACTGCTTGAAGATGGAACGGCCATTGGCGACGGCATTGCCACCAGCATCAACCGCATCAAGGACGGCAAGGCTAAGAGCAAAAGCATCATCCTGCTCACCGATGGCTCGAACAACACGGGGGTCGTAGCACCGCTCACCGCTGCACAGATTGCACGCCAGTATGGCATCAAGATCTACACCATCGGTGTGGGCAGCAACGGCACTGCTCCCTATCCTGTTGCCATCGACTATGCGGGCAACATCCAGTATCAGACCATGCCCGTGGTCATTGACGAGGCCACGTTGCAAAAGATTGCAGCCGCCACCGGTGGCAAGTATTTCCGTGCTACTAGTGGCAGTGTGCTCAGGCAGGTATTCAAGGAGATTGACTCGCTCGAGAAGACCCATCTGGATGTGCAGCGCTTCACTCACACCGAGGATCACTATATGCCTTGGGCGCTGGCGTTGCTGTTTTTGCTCGTGCTGGCCACAATCCTTGACTATACTGTGCTGCGCCACATACCCTGATACAGTGCACATGTCCCTGCCCACTGCCAGCGAGCAGCGCGGTCTTAATTCTAAAATTCTTAATTCTTAATTAAAGAAGAATGTTTAGTTTCGCTTATCCACAATATCTCTATCTGTTGCTGCTGTTGCCGGTGGTAGCGGCTCTCTTCTGGTGGGCACGCACGAGGCGGCGCAAGCAGTTGCAGGCATTTGGTCGTGCAGGTGTCGTGCCTGAACTCATGCCCGATGTGTCGACCATCAAGCCATGGATCAAACTCACGCTTGAATTGTTGCTGCTGGCTGTGGTCATTGTCATCTTGGCGCGTCCTCGTGCCGGGGCCAGCAAGACCACCGACAAGGTGCATGGCATCGAGGTCATGGTGGCCATGGACATCTCCAACTCAATGAACGCCAGCAGCACCGACAATCCCAAGGACATCAGCCGCTTGCAGCGCGCCAAACTCATTGTGCAGAAGATGATGGACTCGTTCGACAACGACAAGGTGGGTCTCATCGTGTTTGCGGGCAATGCCTATATGCAGATGCCCATCACCAGCGATGTGAGTTCAGCCAAACTGTTCTTGAGCAACATCAGCACCAATCTGGCACCCACACAAGGTACAGCCATCGGTGCAGCCATTGCATTGGCTACTCAGTCGTTCTCGCCCAGCAAAAAGGCACAGAAGACTATTGTAGTCATCACCGACGGTGAAAACTTTGAAGACGATGCTGTCGGGGCGGCACATCAGGCGCAGAAGCAGGGCATGCAGGTCAATGTCATCGGCGTGGGCAGCGATCATGGCGCACCCATTCCCATGCCCGAGGGCGGCTATCTGACCGATGACTCGGGACAGCCAGTCGTCACATTCCTCAACGAGCAGATGGCGCAGGACATTGCCAAGTCGGGCAAGGGTGTGTATATCAATGGCGGTGCCAATGACGCTGTCGAGACCTTGCATGAAACGCTCGACAAGTTGGCGCGCACCGACCTGGAGTCCATCTCCTATACCAAGCATGACGAACAGTTCCCCGTGTTCGCCGCACTGGCCATAATCTTGTTGCTGGGGCTGCTGCTCTACACCGAGCGACAAAGCCCCTGGCTGCAGAAGTACAACTTTTTCACCCGCAAGGAGGTAGAATCATGATCAAGCGATTATTCATTGTCATATTATTGAGTCTGACCGTCACTACCACATGGGCTGCCGATGATCAGCAACCCACAACGGTCAAGAAAGAACGTAATCACATTCGCGCTGGTAACAACCTCTTTCACAAGAAGCGTTATGCCGAGGCTGAGGTTGAATATCGCAAGGCACTGCAAGTGGCGCCTCAGTCGGCTGTTGCGCAGTTCAACCTTGCCACCTCGTTGCTCATGCAGGGTGGGGGAGCAGCCGGGCAGGACGACAAGAACAACCCCGTCAAGCAGGCAGCCGACATGTTGACCGATCTGGCTAAGCATGCGCCCACCAAGTCGCTGCGATCCAAGGCCAACTATGACCTGGGCAATCTGGCGTATAGTAGTCAGCAATATGCTCAGGCCGTCGAACTCTACAAGCAAGCCTTGCGTGAGGATCCCAGCGATGACCAGGCTCGTTACAATCTGCGTCTGGCTCAACTGAAGCTCAAGGATCAGCAGAAACAGCAGCAAAATCAAGACAAGAACCAAGACAAGAACCAAGACAAGAACCAGAATAAAGACAAAGATAAGGACAAGGATAAGCAGGATCAGGACAAGCAGAAGCAGGATCAAGACAAACAAGACCAGCAGAAGCAAAATCAAGACCAACAGAAACAACAACAGCAACAACAACAGCAACAGCAGCAGGGCGGCATGAGCCAGCAGAACGCTGAGCAAGTGCTCAAGACGATGCAGAATCAGGAAAATGCTACCCAGCAACGCATCAACGCGGCAAGGGCACAGCAAGAACGCCGCGAACGTGCAAGAACTAACCGCAAATGGTAACGCTGATGAGAAAATCGAGATTGATCATATTATGGACATTGCTCTGTGTCGCGCTGTCGGCCTCGGCCTCGGTGTCGTTCACTGTGCAGGCGCCTCGCCAGGTCAACGAAGGCAGCAAGTTCAATGTCACCTTTGTGCTCAAGAATGCCGAGGGCAGCGGATTTGTCGCCCCCGACATCCCAGGAGCCACCAAACTCTATGGGCCTGCGCTGTCGACCAGTTATAGTCAGTCGTGGGTCAACGGCAAGTCCAGCAGTTCGTCATCGCAGGAATACACGATGATCTACAAGGCCACCAAGCAGGGACGGCTCAGCGTAGGTGCAGCATCGGTCGATGTGAATGGCCGTCGCATGACCACCAAGCCTTTCACCATCGATGTCCTGCCGCCCGACAAGGCAGCCAACAGTAGAACCCGATCGTTGCAAGAAGACCAGCAACAGCACGAGCGGCGCGGGGTGCAATATGACGACCCCATCACGCAGAGTGCCGACAAGGCGGTGACGGGCAATGACATCTTTGTGCGCATCGAGATGTCCAAGCCGCGTGTCTATGAGCAGCAGGCAGTGGTATGCACGATCAAGCTTTACACCAAGTATCAGGTGTCGCAGTTCATACCCACCCTGCAACCATCATTCGACGGCTTTCTCATCGAGGAAATCCCCATGCAGCCCAGTCTGAACAATGTCGAGACCCACAATGGTCAGCAATACATGGTGGCTGTGCTCAAGAAGTGTATCCTCTATCCCCAGCAGTCGGGCAAACTGACCATCACGTCGGGCAATTATGATGTCAATGTGGTTCAATACGAGAACTACCGCACCATCTTCGGCACACTCTCACAGCCTGTTGAGAAGAAACTGGTGGTCAAGTCCAATACTGCCACGGTCAACATCCTGCCGTTGCCCGAACCTAAGCCTGCCGACTTCACTGGTGCTGTGGGGCGATTTACTGTTGCCACCAGCATCAATCCCACGCCGCTCAAGACCTATCAGGCGGCTACCTACAGTTATGTTGTCACAGGCACGGGTAATCTCAAGTATATCAAGGCTCCCGAGATCGCTTTCCCCAAGCAGATGGATGTCTATGACCCCAAGACCAACCTCAAGGTCAATCCTGGTGGGGGTGATATGAGCGGTTCGGTGCAGATCGATTATCCGTTCATTCCACAGTTTGCTGGTGATTTCACCATTCCGGCCTCTCGGTTCACCTTCTTCAACCCCGAGACCGGGAAGTACGAGTCCATCCCTGTGCCCGAGCAACCCTTGAAGGTGGGCAAGGGCGAGGGTGCACCCAGCAATCACTATCGGTTGCAGAACATGGACATACGTCATCTGCATCAGGGCGACTTGCATCTGAGCAAGACACACACCTTGATTGTCGACAATTGGCTCTACTGGATGGGATATGTCATACCCGCCTTGCTCATGGCAGCCCTGCTCATCTACTATCGCAAGCAACTGCGTGAGCGGGCCGATGTGCGGCTGATGCGCACCAAGCGCGCCAGCAAGGTGGCTCAGCGGCGTCTCAAGCAGGCTCGCTCGTCGATGGGGCGGGGCGACCGCACTGCTTTCTATGCCGATCTGCTCAGTGCCATGTGGGGCTATCTGAGCGACAAACTATCCATCCCCGTGTCGGAACTCGACAAGGAGAACATTCAGGCCGAGTTGCAGAACTATGGTGTGGACGATGAGTTGCAGCAGGCCACGCTGTCGCTGCTCGACAAGTGTGAGTTTGCTCAATATGCACCCGAGTTGGCGGGAACCAACATGGCTCCCGTGCTCGACGAGGCTGCAACGCTCATCGGTCGCCTCGAGAATGTCAAACGCGCTAAAACACAACCAGCATGATCAGACGCATCTTTTTGTTCCTGACAATGGCGGTCATGAGCGTGGCTGTGCTCATGGCTGCTCCTGCGGCGCTCGACAAGGCTGCACAGGACTATAACCAAGAACTCTACAACCAGGCGCTGAACGCCTATCTGGCACAGGCCAAGACCGGCGAGGTCTCGGCTGACCTCTATTATAATATTGGCAACACTTATTACCGGCTCAAGGATAATGCCCATGCCATTCTCTACTACGAGCGGGCGTTGCAGCTCGATCCAGGTCATAGCGATGCCCGATACAACCTCGACTTCGTGCGCACGCGTGCCAATATAGATGAGGATCAGGGAGCCAACATCTTCAGCATCTGGATTGAAGCCGCTGTGAGTCGGCTGTCGAGCAATGCTTGGGCCGTCATTGCATTGGTTTCGTTCCTGCTCATGCTTGCCGCCATTGCAGCCTATATCTTCCTTGATGCTGTGGCATGGCGCAAGGTGGGCTTCTTCGGCGCCATCGTGGCCTTGGCGGTGACCATTGCATCGCTGGTGTGTGCATGGCACATGCACGACCGTGCGCTCAACCATCGTCAGGCCATTGTCATTGCCAATCCGGCTACTCTGAGCACGTCACCACGCACGCCCAAGGACAAGTCAGAAGTTGCCTTCGAGTTGGCGGCAGGATTCAAGGTCACCATCACCGACAAGGTGACCACTGCTGGCACTGTGTGGTATCACATCGAGACCGCCAGCCGTCGACAAGCATGGATCACCGCACAAAATGTTGAGATTATATGATTGAATATCTGATTGACATTGACCAGCAGGCACTCATAGCCATCAATAGTTGGCATGCGCCTTACTTCGACCAACTGATGTGGCTCATCACCAGCAAACTCTCGTGGGCACTCATCTTGGTGGCTGTGCTCGTGGCGTTGCGCCGAGATCGCAAGCAGGCCCTTCTGGTCATTGCCACCCTGGTGCTGACCATCCTGATTTCTGACCAGATCTCATCGGGACTCATCAAGCACACCGTCGAGCGTCTGCGTCCGTCGCACAACCCCGACATCGCCTCGACGCTGCATCTGGTCAATGGCTACACGGGCGGCATGTTCGGCTTCACATCGAGCCATGCTGCCAACTCGTTCAGTGTCGCCTTGGTGTTGAGCCTGATATCTCGTTATCGCAGGGTCATGGTTGCGCTCATGTCATGGGCTGTGCTTCAGTGCTACAGCCGCATGTATTTGGGTGTACACTATCCTGGTGACATCATTGGTGGCACCGTTGTAGGGCTGTTGGTGGGTTGGATGGTCTATCGTCTATGGCTCTGGACTGAGCATCGGTGGATGCACTGTTACGATCCCATCTTCACACGTAGCGATGCCACGATGGTCGCATCGAGCGTTTATGTCACCATCGCCTTTCTTGCCATCCTGTCCATCTTCATATAATAACTCGGTTATCAGTTATCAGTTATCGGTTATCAGTAATCAGTTCTGATCGAAAACTGAGAACCAAAAACTGAAAACCGAAAACTGAAAAAATCAATTTAGTATAATGCGAATCATTACCTTTAACGAACTGCGAAAAATTAAGAATCTTCTGCCCGAGGGTTCAACTCATCAGATTGCCGACAAGTTGAACCTCGATGTGCAGACTGTGCGCAACTACTTCGGTGGGTCAGACTACGACCAGGGGCTTACCATGGGCATCCACATTGAGCCGGGACCCGATGGCGGCTATGTCACCCTCGAGGACTCCAAGATCCTGGATATGGCCATCCAGATTCTTCAAGATGCCGGACTGCGCTAACATCTCTTCTAATGCATAGATTCCACTATCCACTACTAGTGCGGCGTTCTAACGGCACAACGGTAGCGCGTTCTGATTTAACAGCATGGATCGCGATGGCTGTTTTTGCCCTCGCGGTATTATTGCTCGTGTCCACCGACTCTTGGACGCATTGCCTCTACGACCATCATGACAGTGCCACATTCTTTGCTAGCGGCAAGGCATGGATGAGCGGCATGGTACCCTATGTCGACTTCAGCGACAGCAAGGGACCGTTGCTCTGGCTCATCTATGGTGTGGGTTATCTGCTCTCGCCGCGCACAGTTCATGGTGTGTTCTGGATTACCTGTCTCAACTATGCTTTTATCTTTTGGTGGTTGTTCAAGACAGCACGCATCTATCTGGCAGACAATTATCTGGCAGTGTGTGCGTCGATGCTCACATCGCTAGCCATCTTCTATCCTTGGGTGCGCTACGAGACGCGAGCCGAGGATTTTGCGCTCTTTTTCTTGGTGTGGGGACTCTATCATGTGTGCCGTCTGTTGCACGACGACAGGGTCGACACGCGTCGCCAGACACTCTATGCGTCGGTCGTATTGGGCGTGGGCATGGCGGCAACATTGCTCATCAAGTACAACGTGTCGGCCATCTTGGGTGTGATGGCGCTGTTTGTGCTGCACTATGCGTGGAGGCAAGGCACTGGCTTGTGGCGTGCGTTGGGCGCGATGGCATGCTCCTCGGCTGTGTTTCTCCTGCCATTTGTCATCTATATGCTCTCGGTTGGATGTCTCGACGACTTCATCCACGAGTATTTTGTGGTAAACATTGATGTGGTAGCGCGGCAGCATGCCCGCATGCGGCACCCCATCTACATGTTGTGGGGGCACCGCTACACCATGGGCTTCTATCTGCTGGCCTGCGGCATCTCGGCACTGGCGGCAGCATGGCTGGCACCGCGCTATCGTGGCTTTGTGCTCGTGGCGTTCCTGACAACCATCCTGCTCACGGTCAGCAATGCCTTCTGGCTCTACTATTATGCCATCTGTGCGCCCTTTGTGCTGTTCGGTGTGGTGGCAGTGTTGTGTCACCTCGATGCGAGCCGCGTGCGC
>Ga0256407_10009379_pt1 | contig 14028 bp, 13 predicted proteins | sample RumenRJG_04DNA_FD_193489 | JGI IMG/M metagenome (GOLD analysis project Ga0256407, IMG submission 193489) | Bovine rumen microbial communities from Lethbridge, Alberta, Canada - RJG_04 | ecosystem: Host-associated > Mammals > Digestive system > Stomach > Rumen | place: Canada: Alberta... | reverse complement strand
GTGCAGTTGCAGTACACCCGCACGTTCAGTCAGTTCCAAGACGACTACAACTGGCTGCAGGCCCAGGTGCAGGTGGCTTTTTAATCTCACGCAATTATTCATCAAATCATCACTATTACATCACCATGTTCATCAAAATTGTTCTAACCATCCTCTTCGTGGGGTTGATGGTCTTCGTTGGTATCTATTCTCGCAAACAGGCCAAGTCGGTCGATGGTTTCGTGCTCGGGGGTAGGGCGGTAGGTCCGTGGCTCACAGCCTTTGCCTATGGCACGTCGTATTTCTCGGCCGTGGTGTTCGTGGGCTATGCCGGTCAGTTCGGTTGGAAGTACGGACTCAGTTCCACCTGGATTGGAGTGGGCAATGCCTTGATCGGTTCGCTTCTGGCTTGGATAGTGTTGGGACGACGCACGAAACTCATGACGCAGCACATCGAGAGCCGCACGATGCCCGACTTCTTCGGCACACGCTTCCAGAGCCAGGGACTACGTGTCACCGCGAGTGTCATCGCCTTCGTGTTCCTCATTCCATATACGGCTGGTGTCTACAAAGGCATCTCCACGCTTTTCGAGATGGGATTCGGTATTTCTTATGAATATTGTGTGATTATCATGGCCATCCTTACTGCCGTTTACGTGATATTGGGTGGCTACAAGGCCACGGCAATGAACGACTTCATTCAGGGTATCATTATGCTTTTCGGCATAGTGGTGGTGATTCTGGCTGTGCTCAATACCCAAGGGGGCTTGGTGGCTGCCTTCGACAAGATGGCGGCTCTTCCTGCCGACAATGATGCTACGGCGAATGGAGGGTTCGCATCGCTCTTCGGTCCCGACCCGTGGAATCTCCTCGGTGTGGTGGTGCTTACCTCGCTTGGCACCTGGGGGCTGCCCCAGATGGTAGGAAAATTCTATTCGATTACAGATGAGAAGGCCATCCGCCGAGGCACTGTCATCTCTACGATTTTCGCTTTCATCGTGGCAGGTGGATGCTACTTCCTTGGCGGTTTTGGCCGCCTCTTTGGCATGCCTCCCATGTTGGCCAGCGGTAAGCTCGACTTCGACGCCATCGTACCCTCGATGCTCATCACGCTGCCCGATGTGATTATCGCACTGGTGGTCTTGCTGGTGCTCTCGGCATCCATGTCGACGCTCGCATCGCTGGTGCTCACTTCCTCATCCACAATGACGCTCGACTTGATCTACCGTGATAAAAAGTCGCTGCCTGGCGAGGTGATAGAGGGCAGTATCGACGACGAGGTGTCGGAGCGCGTGGAGCGCCGCAAGGTGGTCATCATGCGTGTGCTCATCGTCTTCTTTATCGTCATCTCCCTGCTTATCGCCCTCAATCCGCCCACATTCATTGCCCAGTTGATGGGCATCTCATGGGGTGCGCTGGCAGGTGCGTTCCTCGCTCCGTTCATGTTGGGGCTTTATTGGCGGGGTGTGACCACCGTTTCGGTCTGGGCATGTTTCGTCTGGGGAGTTGGACTCACTGTGGTCAACATGCTTATCGGCAACCCCATCAATCCCATCAACTGCGGTGCCATCGCCATGCTTGGCGGTTTCCCCGTGGTATGGATTGTAAGCTTGCTCACTCCATCACTTCCCAAGTCGGTCACCGACAATATCTTCGAGTGCTATAAGAAATGAGATAGCCTGACTGTTGACGGGCTCAGCCGCGAGCATTTGGAGCCCAATGTCAGTGTGGCTAACCAAATTGCTTGCTGAACCTGAGCAGTTCGCCTACCACAATATCGGCATCGTCGGTAAGGGTGAGAAGGAGGTTCTTGTACATGCCCGTTTGCATCAGATTTTCCAGAAGTGGATAGACGGGCATGTCGCGCGTCCAGAATTCACTGCCCAGGAAAATCATCGGACTGGAGAAACCGAACGACAGGTAGTGATTTTGCACGGCATCCTGGAAGATCTCCTGCACGGTGCCGGCACTTCCCGGAGTATAGATGATGCCTCCGTAGGCCAACGTGAGAATGCTGTCTTCGCGGATGCTGTTCTCAAAGAATTTGGCGATATGTGTGGCAAACGGTGCTGTCGGCTCGTGGCCATAGAGCCAGGTGGGAATGCCAAGGCTGTCGAAGGCAGACTGGGGATATTTGTCGAGCACATTGAAGGCTGTACTCAGCCAGCCGTTGTCGCGGAACGATGGAGCCGCCGACAGAATGGAGAGCGCGTCATCGACGTCGGCCTGGTTGCGTCCGGCCATCCATGCTCCAAGATGGGTGGCTTCCATCGCGCCTGGTCCACCTCCGCTCAGCATGCAGAAGCCTTCCTCGGTGAGTCGCTTGCTCAGCATCACAATCTCCCGATACATCGGAGAGGTGCGCAGCAGGGCATGTCCTCCCATAATGCCAACGCAACGGTGACTGTCGTGTGTCTCGAAGAAGGCGTCCATCGCCGTCTGGATGCCGTGGTCGTGCAGTGTGCGTGCTAGCGATTCGTCTATCGCGTCGGCTTGTTTGCCTTTGGCGATATAGTGAGCATAGACACGCTGGTCGTAGCAGGTGGCATAACTCAAATCATCCTTGGGGTCGAAGCCCTCATACAGTTCACGGGCCGAGTATAGGGTGTCGCGGGAAACATCGAAGGGCACGGCTTTCATGTAGTCGACCAGTTGGGCCAATTTCTGGGTGTCGGTTTGTTTAATCATAGTGTGAGATTTATGATATAAACGTAAGCATCGGGCCAATATTGTGATGTGGAGGTGATGATTTTGTTTTATTTGATGTCGTATCTAAACTGATTAAATGACAATGAGAAGGTTCACAGCCAATGATATAGAGAGTTATATGGAGTCGTTGCGTGATGATGAGCAGCGAAAGGTTCTGATGCGTTTTTTCAAGACTGCTCCGGGAGAGTATGGATATGGCGACGATTTCATCGGCTTGAAAGTGCCGCAGACGCGTGAGGTGGTGAGAGAAGTGGCCAAAGACCTGCTCCTTACCGAGGTGCCGCCGCTATTGAAGAGCCGTTGGCATGAGGTGAGGCTCTGTGGCCTGTTGGTTTTGGTGGCGAAGTTTGGCCGGCTTACCGCCAAACGGCTTGTTGATGACCCTGGTGCCATCCGTCAGCGCGACGAGATTCTCCGTGTCTATCTCGATTATGCTGAGCATGCCAACAACTGGGACCTTGTCGACATGTCGGCTCCCAAGATTTTGGGGCATTGGCTGTTGTTGCCCACATGTTATGGGCATCCGACCCCTGGCCTTTACCAAGAGGAGAAAATCCATTTGCTCGACCAACTGGCACAGAGCGACAATCTCTGGCGCAATCGCATGAGCATGGTCTGCACGTGGAAGACCACACAGCAGGGCGACCCGTCATGGTGCTTGCGCTATGCCGAGATGCACTTGCATCATCCCCACGACCTTATGCACAAGGCGGTGGGATGGATGCTTCGCGAGGTGGGCAAGCGGGTGGATATGCAACTGCTGCGCGATTTCTTAGAGAAGTATGCTGCCGAGATGCCCCGCACGGCCTTGCGCTATGCGATAGAACAGATGACGGATGACGAACGGAAATTTTGGCTGGAATATCGTTGACCTATTTGGGCTAATGAAACTAGCATAATCCATGATTATTTGGTTGCAAGCACCTTTACTCATCGATAATTCCTTCCAAACTGCTCGTTATTGCCCTTTTTTTTATATATTTGCACCTAGTTAATCCTATCGATTGGTGAGGTGAGCGCATGCCGTTCATGTCCTTTCGTCTTCTTGTTAGCATGAACACACTATCCAGCATTGTCCACAAATGGACAAGTATAAGCCTGATGTTCCGTATTCTCATCGGAATGGTTGTGGGCGCACTCATGGGGCTCTTCGTGCCCCAGTGCACGTTTGTTTCCATTCTCGGTATGTTATTTGTCAGTGCCTTGAAAGCCATTGCTCCCATTTTGGTTTTCATTCTCATTGTGGCATCGGTGGCAAAGGCCAAGGGACGTTTGGGGTCACGGTTCCGCACGGTGGTGTCAAGATACTTGCTCAGTTCGTTCATCGCTGCATTGCTCGCCGTAGCCGGTAGTTTCATCTTCCCGGTCACGTTGCTTATGACCGATGTGTCTACCGAACATACCCCTATTTCTTTGGGCGATGTGTTTGCCAATCTGTTCACCAATATGGTGTCAAATCCAATCGCAGCCACATCCACCGCCAACTATCTCGGCATCCTGTTTTGGGCTATCGTGTTTGGCCTGGCTATGAAGAAGGTGGCCAGTCGGAAAACGATAGAAATGGTGCACGATTTGGCCGAAGTGGTGTCACAGACCGTGAAGTGGATCATCCAGTTTGCGCCATTTGGTGTTCTCGGTCTGGTTTTCACGTCGGTATCCGAAAGCGGGGTAGGGGTGTTCACCACCTATGGCCACCTGTTGCTCCTTTTGGTGGGATGTATGTTGGTCAATACCTTCGTTTCCAACCCTCTCATATCCTACCTGATGCTTCGGCAGAATCCATATCCTTTGCTGTTCACCTGTCTGAAAGAGAGCGGACTCAACGCTTTCTTCACTCGCTCATCGGCTGCCAATATATCCCTCAATATGAACCTTTGCAAGAAATTGGGTCTCGACGAGGACTTCTATTCGGTGAGCATACCGTTGGGGGCGACAATCAACATGGATGGTGCGGCAGTCACCATCACTGTGATGTCATTGGCCGTTGCCCACACAGTGGGGATAGAGGTGGATTTCCTGCCTGCACTGATGCTGAGCATCGTTGCTACGCTGGGAGCCTGCGGTGCCTCGGGTGTGGCCGGTGGGTCGCTGCTGTTGGTGCCTATGGCATGCTCCTTCTTGGGTATTGGCGACGATGTGGCCATGCAGGCGGTGGCCATCGGATTCATCATCGGGGTGGTGCAGGATTCGGTAGAGACTGCGCTCAACTCCAGTGGCGATGTCTTTTTCACAGCCACGGCCGATTATTATGAAAGGATGAGAAAATCAAGAAAAATCCAAGAATAAAACTATTGTATCATTATTTATTCATTTATGAAATGAAAGAATTTTCCAGAAAATTTGCCTTAATGGGCACCTTGTTTGTCGGCCTCTGCTATACATCACCAGTCTGTGGAGAACAGACGCAAATGATGAGGGGCAATGATTCGCCCTCCGATTCGGTGGCGCTCCATGAAATAGTGGTCACAGGCACGCGCAATGCCGTAGACATTAGGCACCTGCCCATGACAGTGACCGTAATTGACCACTCGGTGCTTGCCGAACAACATCAGACCAATGTGCTGCCCACCGTGATGCAGCAAATTCCCGGACTGATGCTTACCAGCCGGTCGATGATGGGCTATGGCGTGTCGACAGGCTCGGCAGGCGGCATCAACCTGCGTGGCATTTCCGGAGGAGCGGGCCAGTTGCTCGTGTTGATCGACGGACATCCGCAATATCAGGGTATCTATGGTCATCCCATATCCGACAGTTACCAGACGCTGATGGCCGACCGTGTGGAAGTGCTGCGTGGTCCGGCTTCCGTGCTCTATGGAAGCAATGCCATGGGAGGTGTGCTCAATATCGTCACCCGTGCCATGCACGAGAATGGGGTGAAGACCGACATTGACCTTGGTGCAGGCAGTTATGGCACTGTGCAGGTCGAGGCTACCAACCGCGTGCGTTCCGGGAAATTCAACAGCACGGTATCGGCGCAGTACAACCGCACCGACAACCACCGTCCTCGTATGGGTTTCGAGCAGTATGGTGGATATATGAAACTGGGCTATGACTTCTCTTCGCATTGGAATGCCTACGTGGATGCCAATATCACGCACTTCAACTCATCGTATCCCGGTGCAGTGTCGTCGCCAATCTATGGTGCCGACCAGTGGATTACCCGTGGGATGGTGTCGGCCGCTTTGGAGAACCACTTCAACCGCACCAGCGGAGCGGTCAGCGTATACTCCAATTTCGGCCGTCATAAGATTGACGATGGCTCGGCCGACCCTTCGGCTCCTACCCAGCGCTTCTTCCGTTCGAAAGACGCGCTCACGGGTGTGTCGTGGTATCAGAGCGCACAACTCTTCGAAGGCAACCGCGTCACTGTTGGACTCGACTATCAGCATATATATGGACATGCTTACTACACCTCGAAGTCTACGGGCGAGGTGCTCGACACGCCCAACAAACAGAGTGGCCGCTCACACCGCAATGAGGTGGCTGGCTATGTCGACTTCCGCCAGGATATTTTCTCCTGGCTCACTGTCGATGCAGGCGTGCGAGTCGACCACCATAGCATCACGGGTACCGAATGGGTGCCCCAGGCGGGTGTCGTGGTGCGTCCGATGTCGACGGGCGAGTTGAAGGCAATGGTGAGCAAAGGCTTCCGCAACCCCACCATGCGTGAGATGTATCTATATCCTCCATCAAATGAGGAACTGGAACCTGAGCGCATCTGGAACTACGAACTGTCGTGGCGCCATCGCATGGGTGATTTCACCTATGGTGCCAATCTGTTCTACCTGAAGGGCGACAACATGATTCAGACCGTGGAGAGGAAGAATGTGAACACGGGCGAGATAGAAAACTATGGATTGGAACTGGAAGCCTCATGGCGGGTCAATCCTCACTTGAGCATCACGTCCAACCATTCGTTCCTGCACATGGAGAACAAGGTGGTGGCGGCTCCTGAGTATAAAGGATTCCTTGGCGCCAACTACCAATGGAAACGGTGGAATGCTGTGGCCGGACTTCAGTATATTTCCAACCTCTATACAGCCGTGGGACAGAACGAGCAGACCGAAAACTTCTGCTTGCTCAATGCCTCGGTAAGTTATGCCTTCAGCAGTCATCTTAGTTTGTGGGTTCGTGGCGAGAACCTCTTGGCACAGAAGTATGAGATTAATTTGGGATATCCCATGCCACGTGCCACATTCATGGGCGGTGTAAATATCCGATTGTAATTGAGTTAACGTAATTCTCTAAATCATCACTTTAAATAAAGACCTTCATGCTTAACCCACCAAAATGGAAATCCTTGCTCGGGATGGTGCTATGCAGTGTGTTGCTCAGCCATGCGCAAACTCGTCTTCAATGGGGCGACCAAGGCAATGGCACATACATCAATCCTGTGCTCAATGCCGACTATTCTGATCCCGACGTGATACGCGTAGGCAATAAATACTATATGGTAGCCAGCGATTTCCATTTCATCGGCATGCAGGTGCTTGAGTCAGAGGACATGGTCAACTGGCGGTTGGCCAGTCAGATTTACACACGTTTCGATTTGCCGGGATGGGACACCAACTCCCATTATGCGGGTGGGTCGTGGGCACCGAGCATACGGTGGCACAACAACCGGCTAAATGTATATTTCTGCACGCCAGAGGAAGGCTTGTTCATGTCGTCGGCTCCCGACGCGCACGGTCCATGGGAACCCTTGCACTGTGTGAAGGCGGTTGCCAAATGGGAGGACCCTTGTCCGCTCTTCGACGATGATGGACAGGCATACCTTGGGCGCAGTAAACATGGCGCTGGGCCGATTATTGTGCATAAGATGTCGCCCGACGGAAAGACATTGCTCGACGATGGTGTCACGGTATATACCGGTCCGGTGGCCGAGGGCACGAAATGGCTGAAACGCGACGGATGGTACTATCTCATTATACCGGAGGGTGGGGTAGGACAAGGATGGCAGACGGTGCTTAGGTCAAAAAATGTCTATGGACCATACGAGAAGCGTGTGGTGCTCGAACAGGGCTCAACCTCAGTCAACGGCCCTCATCAGGGAGCATTGGTCGACACCCCCGAGGGTGAATGGTGGTTCTACCATTTCCAGGAGACGCCAGTGCTGGGCAGGGTGGTTCATCTGCAGCCTGCCAGGTGGCTCGACGGATGGCCGCTCATCGGTGTGGATATCGATGGCAATGGCGTGGGAGAGCCTGTGAAGGTGTGGACGAAGCCACATGTTGAGGCTGAAGCCCGGCCTTCGTTGCCTCAGACAAGTGATGATTTTGTTGGAAGTTTGGGACTACAATGGCAATGGTGCCATAATCCGGACAATGAGCAGTGGAGCCTAAGCAAACGACGTGGTTGGCTAACGATTCTGGCTCAGCCCTCGCCCGACCTGAGGAATGCGCGCAATTTGCTAACGCAAAAGACCATGGGGTATGAAGGTGAGGCAACGACCTTGCTCGACTGCCGGCAACTGGGCAAGATGGCGCAGGCTGGTATGCTCTGTATAGGAAGGTCGTTCCGGGGAATCGGTGTTTGTGCCGACGGCATCTATGTGGAGAAGGATGGTGAGCGTAGCGTGATAGACGGTAGGCATCCTTCAAGGGTGTGGTTGCGTGTGTCGCTCGATGTCTCCACCAATCGTCATCGGTTCAGCTACAGCACCGATGGCAAGCATTTTTTGCCAGCAGACGAGCCTTTCGAGATGCGGAGCGGTTTTTGGAAAGGATTCCGTGTTGGCCTTTATTGCTATGGACAATCGGGTGAGGCCCAGTTCGACTTTTTCGACTATAGGATACTTAAGTGATCAGGGTGATACGCCGAACACCCGGCAATGGAAACATAAAATCTTGATTTTCCAGATGTTGTAGACCTCGAATGCCTCGTCCAAAGCTTAATCAAATGGTTCTAACAGTTGTCTGGCTATATTTGCTATTACTGCCTCAGACGGTAAGTGCGTGGTGAAAACGGCGATAATGGCGTGGCTTCCATCAGGCATGAGAATGATACCTGCATCATTCATGTCTTGCAATCCTTCAGGTGACGGGAATCCCGTGCCTGTTTTATGTACAATACGAGCATCTGCGGGTATCGCAGCAGGGATTCGTTTCAGTCCTGTTAAGCAGTTAGCCATCGCCTTCCATATGAACGTCAGATATTGGTTGTCATCTTTATGCTGATAAAACCACTCGAGCAAACGAACCATTTCGGAGGGGGTGGAACTGTTTTCGATGGCCATTGCCGGATTCTTGTGCATCTGTTCCTCTGTCATGCGGACTTGGATATTGTGGAATCCAAGTTTTCTCATGTACTTCTCTACCGCTTGGGGCTTGCCGCAACACTTGAAAAGGACTTCGCATGCATTGTTGTCGCTCTGTCCGAGAGATAACTCCAGCAGTTCCGCATACGAAAAGGCCTTTTTGCCTTCTAAGAGTTTTAGCATTGGCGACCATGTGTCTTGCATCATGCCTGCTTTATCGACAACGATCGTGTCATCAAGATTCAATCCTTTCCGACTCAGGTAATCAGCGACGTATAAAGCCTGTGGAAACTTCATCACGCTATGCATGGCAAAACGCTCGTTTTCGTTAATGCCAACAATAGAGCCATTGCGCATGATGCATGCACCATAGTTGGTACTGTCGCTTATTGGCTTCGCCTTCGTCCGACACGACTCGGCCATCTCCGAGCGAGCTCGGATAGCTCTCGCTGCTCCGTCCGTTGGCTCTTGCGCCCAGCACGATGAAACAACCAATGCATAAACTATAGTTACTATCTTTCTCATATTATGATATAGTTTCATTGCCCCTCCGGCGGAAGCCACCTCCCCGTTTGGCGGGGAGCGTTTCGTCTTATGAAATGTCCATGACCTTCGGTCGAGCCTGCTCACGCTCGGTAGAATTCAAGTATGACTTGATTCTGCTGTCGCTAAAACGCAGCCTTCGTGAATAGCAGCAAATGTGGCTACGATTGCAGCGATTGAGATGGGAACGATAGTCAAAAATGTCATGGGAACTGCAATGAATAGCAGGCCCCCCGCCCACTTGTTCGCGAGGGTGTGAGGGAAGCAGCAGCGCCCGTACATCACAAGTGCCGACAGCTGATTCATGACTTTAATCGCGACAATTACTCCTGCCCATAGCCACAGCCATTGCGGCAGTTCGAGTATCGGTAGGAGTTTCCAGGCACAACATGCTACGAAGCAGAAGTCTGCCAAACTATCCAGCAGTGCTCCTGTCCTGGTGACGCACTTCAGCTTCCGAGCTAGCCACCCGTCAGCTATGTCGCTGAAGCCACAAACGATGTAAAGCACCCAACACAGACTGCTTGACACATTGCACAGCAGCAGAGCAACAGCCCCCACCATTCGGAGCGATGAGAGGATATTCGGCAGATATTTCATGATTTGTGCCATCTTATCCTTTTTTCTCTATTCCAATGGTATCATCACGCCACACTGGTAGTCGGGTGACTGGATGTCTGTGCCGTTGTACCATTCCATCGTCATGGCGTTGTTGGGGCAATGAAATTCCGGGTGTTGGGGCAGCCACTCCTTGTAGAAAATCTGATATTGCTGCTGGAAGGCTTTCATGCCGCCCTCGAAATGAACTTTCAGCCACTTGCCGCTGCTGATGGGGAAAAGCTTCATGCCCTCGGGCACGTTGCCGCCCTTATAAATGCCGCCAATCACGTAGGTGAAGGTCTTGTTGCTGCAAACGCCGAAATTCACATCGGCACAGGTCATGCAGTTGTGGTTGGGAATGTCGCATGTGCAGAGTCCGAACTCGCCGACACCGTTGTCGATGGCTGCCTGTTGAAAGTCATCGGGAGCCTTGTGCTCTATAAACACGGGCTTAATGATCCGTTCCACATACACTCCCCAAAACTTCGGGCACTCTTCCTGTCCCTTGCAGAATGCGATTTCCTTGGCCATGCCGATAATCTGCACGTTCTCTAATGTAATAATCTCGTATTTCATCTTTTTATCTTTTTATCTTTTAGTTATAGTACCAGCAAACCCATGATGGTTGGTCTGGACGAGCAGTGGTCAATAGCAGGCTTACAGAACTGTCGTATCAATGCATAAAGAAGACAGAACACAAGCAGACTTTCAATATACCACATGTGGCCAATCTCTAATTTACCTGACAGTACCGATAACAAACTGCCCATCACCAATAGAGGTATGCCAAGGCGTATCAGTTTCTTTAGGACAAATACCGAGGCGCCCTGTTTATCATAACTCGCTGGGACAAAATAGCCAGAGATCAGAAAGAACAGTCCCATGAAGAAGGCAGCATTTACTGAGAAGAAATGCCATATCCAAGGCATCACCTCGGCAGGATTACTGGGCGTATAAGCCCAGCCTCCACCATCACCGTATGCCTGACCAGCATGGTGGAATATCACCAGCACCGTCAGGCATACTTTCAGATTGTCCAGATATAAAAGACGTTTCATTCTTTGTTTCTCATTTCCAGTCTCAATACTCTGATAGGTCTGTTCTCACCTTGGTATTGCTTTTCATCGATGCAGGTTTCACCTGTAGGGACGAAGCCACACTTCTCCATCACTCGGCCTGAGGCGGGGTTGTCAACGAAGTGGCCGCTAATGAGCGATTGGATATCAGTCGTTTGTCGGATATGGTCTAACATCAGCCGCAGGGCCTCAGTACAAATGCCCTGATTCCAATAGGGCTTTGCCACCCAATAGCCGATGAGTGGCTCTCCTTCGCGGGCTGGCAGATCACACTCGCACGAAGGACCATAGCCCATAGCACCAATGGCCTCTCTAGTTTCTTTCAACTCGATAGCCCAGGTATTGGTGGCATCTTTGAACACGGTGCGTATAATCTCCAAACTTTCCTCCACACTCTTATGCGGTGGCCATCCTGCACGAGGCCCGACGTCCGGATCGGAAGCCCACTTGAACAGCGCTTCAGCGTCACTGTCGCGCCAAGGGCGTAATATGATACGATTTGTTTCCATCACTTTTTCCATCTTTTCAGCATCGGGAAGAAGCCTCGCATCATCTGTTTGTACTCTTCCTTGGTCATGGGTTGGGGCATCTGTTTGTTTACTTCGTCAACAAATTGCGAACAATGCTCTATCATCTCATCCATCGTACAATCCTGCAAGAACTTACCGTCCTTATAGCAATATTGGCAATAGTCGAAATTCGCGCTCCCGTCAGCGTTTGTGCCACAGTCCTCGATACGAGTCAATGGCATACCGCAACTTTGACAGAACTGAGGAAGTTGACCCTCTCGAAAAGCCTTTACTTTCTCAGGGAACGTGGCTTCGTAGGCTTTGAAAGCCTCAGGGTTCTCGTCGGCCACAAAATAGCCTTTGGGCGGACAATAGGTTGCCTCTGCGATGCCATTGGCCTGAAGCCAGCCAGGGATGAGTTCCTGTGCAAGGAAGTATGGCACCTCAGCATCCTTCGGCTCTGCATGATAGTGGATGTTCAGTTTGCTGGCGAGGTCGAAACCTGCATGGCTGTAAAATGCAATGTTCCCTTCCATACAGATAAAACCTATACCCATCTCGCTAGCCTTATCCAAGGCATACTGCAATAGCTTCAATCCATATCCCTTGCGCTTATAGTCGGGATGGATGCTGATAGGACCGAATGTCCAAGAAGGTACCCGTCGCCCGTCGTCCAACATCAGTTCTGCTTTCGAAAACATCACATGACCGATAATCTGATTGTCTTCCTCCATTACGAAGTCAAGGTCGGGGATGAAGTCCGGATTCGTTCGATACTGATTGAGCACATAGTGCTCTGTGCAACCTGGGCGATACACGTTCCAGAATGATTCGCGTGTGAGGTTCTCCACCTCACGATAATCTTTGGGTTGCTCTAATCTGATGTTCATTGCTATTTCTTTTTTCTATTTCTGATGCAAAGATAAATGATTTTTCAAAAATGGTCAAGTGTAGGGGATAAATTGCACGGAATGATGACCAACAGCATGGCCTTGCTGATAGCATATTCGTTCACAGTCTGCATTTCTTTCAAAAGTAGTGAGAATCAGTATATTCATATTACTGTGATACCAATCATTTTTCGTATACTTATTCGTTAAACGAACCAATCTCTATCAGATTTCCGTCTGGGTCGGCCACATAGCAGGTTCGCTGTCCCCAAGGCTCTGAGGTGGGAGGAAGAACGGAAGCGGCGCCATTCGAGAGCGCATGCAGGTATTCCTTATCGACATCAGCGAAGGTGGGCACGTCGAATGCCAATTCTACAGTACCATTAAACCCCTTGGGGTATTGGAACTTCCGAGAGACCATCTGCTCGAAAGCGTCACGCGGGAAGAGGATAATACGCATTTCGCCCAGCGTCAACTCCACGTTGGGCTGGATGCCATCCCAATCGGTGGTGAAACCGAAGGTCTTCGTGTAGAAATCGACAGTCGCCTTGTTGTCGCGGGTGAAAAGTCCCACGGTGTTGAATTTGAATCTTTCTTTCATTAGTCTGTGGTTTTGTTATGAATGCATAGTTCCCGGCCAGTAGCACTATGCAATGAAGGCGGGAACATATTGTCGATGATGTCCCGATAGTGCTTGGGATGTCGTTTTGGATGTCGATAACGACAGGTGCCCTGTTCTTCATCATTCCTCAATGATGAAACTACGTGGATAGAAATCGCTGTAGAAACGGCCATCGCTGGCGGTGAACTTCAAGACGCAGTAGTTAGGGTCGGTCACACCGCCGGGGTAGTATTGCTCATCGCCCTCGTGCCAGATCATTTCTTTCGAAGCGGCATCGGTCTGCACCTCCATTGTACCCCGTAGCATCATACCCTTAAAGCTTTTGGCATCGCAAAAATAGATGCTGGCCTTGGGATTGGCCTTGTATTGAGCCACACGTATTGAGAAGGTGTTGGTTGTAAAGTAGAAGGTTTTGATACCCTCACGCTTGCGTGGCTTCAACATAGCCTTGGTCCAAGGAAAACCTTCTTGGTCTACTGACGAGATGTAAGCGATGGGCAGTTTGTCGGCCATCTGGGCGATGAGTTCTTTAACGCCTGCCAAAGCAGGGTTAACATTCATGACTTCATCGTTACTGACATCCAACGTTTGGCGCCAACGCTTTAACTGGGGGAAATACGTTTTCATCATACCGATATACTCCTCTTTGGTGATGGGTTTCTCTAATCCTTCATTAACGGCATTTACAAACTGCGCACAATGTTCGATCATCTCTTCCATCGTGCAGTCCTGCAGGAAATGTCCATCCCTGTAGCAGTACATGCAGTAATCTTCATTCTTACTACCATCGGCATTTGTGCCGAGAACATCTTCGGTTAGCGGCATGCCGCAACTCTGACAAAAT
>Ga0256407_10009376_pt1 | contig 14033 bp, 13 predicted proteins | sample RumenRJG_04DNA_FD_193489 | JGI IMG/M metagenome (GOLD analysis project Ga0256407, IMG submission 193489) | Bovine rumen microbial communities from Lethbridge, Alberta, Canada - RJG_04 | ecosystem: Host-associated > Mammals > Digestive system > Stomach > Rumen | place: Canada: Alberta... | reverse complement strand
AAAAAGTTGTAAATTTGCAATCAAATTGCGTTAGCAGCCTTACGAAACATAGCACAGCTCTGCGAGAGTCGTCTACCAAATGTCTTTGAGTGATTAGCGATCGGTACCAGTCTCTCTGATGTGGAGAATCTATTTTTCTGACCATCCCTTCCGCACATGCTGATGTGAGGAAGGAGGTAGAGTTGTGCGATACGTTATCATGACTTTAACATGAATGCCCATTAATTACCATAAATTTCTTGTGAATTAATTAATGGATCATTTATGGTTAATTGCTGATGGTTGACGTTAAAAAATGAGAAGTGACAGGTTGCCTCTTGGGAATAGGCTGGGGTTAACGCTCTGCTCTTCGCAATAAAAAATAGAAAGCTATGTTTTTCTCAAAAGTGACACTAAACAATGTTGGTCCTATCAAGCATTTTGAGTGTGGCCAAGTAGGTACAATCAATTTGGCCATAGGACCTAATGGATGCGGAAAGACCTTCCTATTAAAGTGTCTATATTCATCCATACGTGCAGTAGAGCAATATAAAAGGGGCAAAGAACTTAGAAGTTTGAATGAACTTCTGACAGACAAACTTCATTGGACATTTCAACCCTGGACCATTGGCAATATCGTAAGCAAGGGTGAGAGAAAACTTTCTGTGAGGATAGAATCGACAGAACATGAAACTTTGTCCTATTCTTTTGGTCCGTCTACGGAGAAATCAATACCGAATATAGAGAATTCTTTCTCGCTACGGTCAGACAACAGCATCTTCATTCCTGCAAAGGAAATCTTATCATTAAGAGAATTGATTTTAAAATCGAATGCTGTTGACAGAGATTTTGGATTTGATGATACTTATGTGGATTTGGCAAAGGCGTTATCGCCTACTACGCGTGGACGCAATTTGAAGACGTTCTCTGATGCAAGAAACATTCTTGGAAAGGCTTTGCATGGAAAGATAGAATTTGATGAGGGACGGCAGGAATGGGTGTTTCATGATGAGCAAAATCAAATACATTCTGTTTCTGTCACGTCGGAAGGAATAAAGAAATTGTCTATTATTGATGTGCTGTTAGGTAACCACTACCTGACGAGAAATTCTGTAATCTTCATCGATGAGCCGGAGTCGGCATTGCATCCTGCTTTGATCTCGCGCTTCATGGAGATTATTTATATGCTGTCAGAGCTCGGCATTCAGTTTTTTATAGCTACTCATTCCTATTTTGTTATTAAGAAGCTATATATCATAGCGCAGAAAAACCATTGCTCTATCCCCGTGTTCTCTTTTGATGGACATGAGGTGACAAATGGTGATCTTGCCAAGGTAATGCCAAAGAACGACATCATTGATGAAAGCGTCAAACTATATGAAGAGGAGATAAATCTATGAGCAGGTCTCTTGTTGAGGAGTCTGGTATGAGATTCATTGTCGACTCTGATAAACTTTTTCGAGTAGAGAAGGTGCGACCTGCAAAGAGTATGTTCGGAGTTAAAGTCGCTGAATTTGCTGAACTGTACTCTGATCATTTGATAAATATTATTGAAGCAAAGTCGTCATCACCACGTCCTGATAACACTCTGAACTTTGAAACCTATATCGGTGACATAGCTAACAAGTTAGAAGATACGCTGCTTCTCATCAATGCATTGCGTTTGAACCGCTTCGTGGATGCTGAGATGCAGGACTTTCCATCAGCAATGAGACATGCTGATTTGAGCAAAACAATGGACTTCCATTTCTTCTTAGTCATTAAGGGCAGTCAAAAAGAGTGGCTGATGCCTTTGCAGAATGCTTTGATCAGCCGGATGTCTACTTTACTACAGATCTGGAACATAAAAAGTTCTTCAGTCAAAGTCATAAATGACGTTATGGCGCATGACATGGGCATAATAGAGTAAAACTCTATAACTTTCCAAGTTCTCTACATTGCCCAATGCTCTCTCGATCTCTCCTAAAAGGCTGAAAAGCGCAATAATTCATACGATTTATGGCGAGAACATCCGATTTTGATCAGCTGCTCTTCCTTTGCACGACGGAGGGCAAGGGCATGAGCGCGGAACAGTTTTGTATCAACAATTATCTCCAGAGCTTCATCAAATAGTTCTCTGAGGGCTGTCGTGACAATGCTCAGATTCAGCTCCCGGACAGCCCGCTGTTGATTAGAAAGACTTAAATTTCTACCCCCATACCTCCGCACACACAGCTGTGAGGAAGAAGTTAGAGTTGTACGCTTCGCGATTGGATGGCGTTTCCTTCGTTAGGTGATAATACCAAACAAGATATTTCTATTCTCTATGTTATATAGATTGATATTACAGAATTATAAATCCTTTAGAGATCGGACGGAGTTCTCTATGATTCCATCCTCTGACTCTATACATGTGGCTTTCAAAAATAGCCCTATACCCGTACTCAGAGATGCGGCTATATACGGTCCCAATGCCTCGGGTAAAAGCAATCTTATAAAGGCACTGGATTTTATACAAAATTTTGTTCTTGACAACAGTGTGTTGGAGAATCATCGTAATGATGCTTTCAAATTTGACAAGGATTATCTAAGTGCGCCAAGTGCGTTCGTGATAGAGATAAAGGTAGCTAATATCTTGTATCAGTATGGCTTTGTGGTTTCTTTTATGACATCAACAGTTGTAAAAGAGTGGTTGTCATATTACGATAGTATATCACAAGAGTGGGTTAAGGTCTTTGTGACGGACGACAAATTGGAGCTCAACGGTGATGTTGATCCTTCTAATAGGGAAAGGGCGCTGATTTATAATGAAGATAACAGGAAAAATCAGAACTTACTGCTCTTGACAGTCTTATCTGACAAAGCTCTGAAAGAAGACGTGTTGAAAACTTCTGTTCAGCATGTATTTCAGTGGATAAAGGAACTCGTCATCTTGTTCCCTAACTCCGTATATAACTTGATGGGGGCAGTGGCACATGATATAGATGCCGTAAATCAGCTATACAAGAAATATTTCAAGGCTTTTGGAATTGACATAGACAAAATAGAACTTTCCAATATAGCTGTAGAGAGCCTCCATTTGCCTACGGGACTTATCTCTGACATGAAGCAGACATTAAAAAAAGATGACAGAGGCAAACTTGTCATGCTCCATACTCCCAAGGACGACTATCTGGTTTCGTTGAATGATCTTGGAGAGATACAAGCAAGTAAGGTCGGATTCCTCCACAACGACGACCATACCGGAATTTTACTTTCAAAAAGCGAAGAGTCTGACGGAACCAATAGGTTGATGGATTTGATCCCGTTGTTGGGAATGGCCATCAAAAAAAACAGAGTAGTGATGATCGACGAAATAAACAGAAGCCTTCATAGTGCTCTTACTCATCAGTTCATCAAAGTCTTTTTTCAACAGACATCTGACAACAGTGAGAGTCAGCTGATTTTCTCCACGCACGACATTCTCTTGTTAGACTCCGGGATGTTTGGAAAGAAAGAAATATGGTTCCTTGATAAGAGGGACGGTGTTTCATCGCTCTATCCACTGGATAAGTTCAAACTGCCGTCCGACATGAAAGGCATAGGCCAGAACTATATGTTAGGCCGTTTTGATGCTATTCCTAAAATATGGCATGATGGTAAAGCTAAGTAAGTTTACAAAACATTTGCATAATTAAAAACAAATAATTATCTTTGCGCAAAGATAAAGTTATATGGCAGTCGTCAGGTTAAACAATATAAGCCATGAAACCCTTATATGGGCAGTCAATAGGGCAGGCTACAGTGAAGAGAACGCTAAACACGTGTTCCCTTTGCTGGAGAGTTGGCTGTCTGACGAGAAGAAACCAACTTTAGCTCAGCTTACTAAATTTTCCTCTAAATTTCATGTACCTATAGGCTATCTTTTCCTAAGCCAAGCTCCCGTAGAGCGTTTGCCATTCCCTATGTTCAGGGGAGAAGCAGGTATAGACCATAGGTTTGACCTTAATGTCTATGACACTGTGATGAATATTTTAAGTCGGCAAGAATGGCTTGAAGACTACCTAAAAGAGAATGAGGTGGAAAATTGCAAGCTTGTTGGTTCTATAAATCAAAGAATTCCAGTTTCCGAAGCCGTCAACATACTACGTACTATTTTGGGTTTAGATACAAGATGGGCTTTTAGCATCGCTTCTATTGATGCAGCCGTTAGCATGATGACAGAACGTTTGGAGCAAGCTGGAGTTTTTGTTGCATTTAATGGTGTTGTTGGCAACAACACGCATCGTGTCTTGGACGTTAATGAATGTCGCGGATTTGCTCTTGTAGATGGTATGGCTCCATACGTGTTCGTAAACAGTGGGGATGCTAAATCTGCGCAGATGTTCACACTCGTTCATGAAACCGCACACCTCATGCTTGGAGTAAGTGCCGGTCATGCAGGCGAAGACATATTTTTGCATAATGTCACAGAAAGATATTGTGATGCAGTAGCCGCAGAATTCTTGGTACCACAATCCGTTTTGCGAAACGTGTGGAATGGTAATATCAAGTGGATGGCTAACAAGTTTAAGGTTAGTGAGTTGGTTGTCGCAAGGAGAGGACATGATTTAGGTTTCCTTAGCGATGCTGATTATCGAGCATTTTGGTTAGAATACAGTCATCGACCAAAAGCAAAAAAATCCTCTAAAGGCGGAGACTTCTATCTTTCCAGTGTTAAACGTGTTGGAAGAACATTTGCTATCCATGTGAGGAATGCTGTGAACAATAGAGAGCTTAGTTATACTGAAGCTTATAGACTTACGGGATTGTATGGTAATACTTTCCAACATTTTATGAACAATAACATCTAAGATAATGGCATATTTATTTGATAGCAATATATTCATACGCTTAAAGAATGATATGCCATTAGACCTATGGCCTACTTTCTGGCAGAGAATGACAGAAATGATTAACGGTGGACAAGTGTTCATAAGCGTCAAGGTAAAAGAGGAAATAGAGCATGGCAATGATGAGCTTGTCACATGGCTGAGAGATTCCGCGCCACAGTCTTGTTTCATTTCCTTGGATACAGATATAATGACAAAGTTCCAAGAATTGCAGAATTGGGCATTCTCTCAACCTTTTACAGAAGCTGCAAGAAATACTTTCGCACAGGTTGCTGACTCGTATTTGGTTGCAACGGCTGCCGCAAAAGGAATGACTGTGGTTAGTTACGAACATTCCGATCCTCAAAGCAAGCGAAGAGTATTGATTCCAGACGCTTGTAATGCGATGGGAGTCGCATGTTGCGATCTTAACACTGTTCTAAGATCTTTAGGTATCACTATATAATAGACATCAGTATCTTAATAGGAATGATGGTGTGGGGCTTGATTATAACGACTTAAATTTTACTCAGCCTGGCAGAAAACAGGGTACTCCAAAGTACCCTATTGAAAGGAGAAAGGCGACAATTGGACGTTTACAGTCAAAAACAATGACATACAGCTTAAGGAAGATAAGGGGCTTAGCTCATAAATTTTTCTGCAAACACATACTACACAAGTATGATGTAATGACAAATGGTGTTTCCATCTTTACTGACTATGCTGATATTTATGGCGATAGTATTTATGATACATACGGGGGTAGCTGATGGCTTACAATAAAACTAGTAAACGAATCTTTGAGCTGGACATCGCCAGAGTCATTGGCATGTATCTTGTAGTGTTCGGGCATTTATATGATGGCGACAGTCCTATAAGGATGTGGATTTATTCATTCCACATGCCACTATTCTTTTTCGTAAGTGGAATCCTGCATAAAGAACGAGCTTCTTTCAATGCATCCGTGGCCCATTTTGCCAAGGCACTATTGCTTCCCACAGTCGTATTTGGAGTTGTTTATCTGGTCCTCTTCATTCCGCTAACTTACTTCAATATCAGTTTATACAACGATTTTGCGACTCCGCCCGTCGACAACCATCTGCCGTTCATAGGATATATGGTCGCGATGCTAAAGTTTGTTGTTTTAGATGCACTGCTCAGCCATTCCCTGCCCGACGGAGTGATCTGGTTTCTTGTTACACTGTTCTATTGTAAAGTTTGGACATTGCTGCTTGACCGGCGTCCTTTGCTCATAGGAATCTGTTACCTATTATTATTCTACGTCTGTTTTAAATACAATGCTAATCTGCTTTTCGTCAAGCAGTCTCTGATGGCTCTGCCTTTTTATGTCATAGGATATAAGTTCAAGAATAAGATACTCGCTGCCATACACCATTATAACAGTTGGACATTAGCTATACTGTTTCTTGTCTTGAATATAGCGCTGATTTTCATCAATGGAAGAAGCAGCATGTTTAGTTGTCTGTTTGGCACAAAGTTGAACATCTATTTTTCGATCATACTGTTCTATTTCAACTCCTTTTGCGGCATATCTTTCATCATGCTCATGAGTACGAAGTTAATGGGGGGGGGCAGAATGGTTTTCAAAGATCTCAAGTTCTCTGATCTCTGCAGTGGTTCTCCAGGAGTACATACTGAGTATATACCTCAAATATGTGGGTAAGGACAGATCCCTTGTTATCAGCATTCCGGTTTCATTGCTGATCATCTTTATCTGCGTTAAATTCAACAACTTTGCAATGCGCCATTGCAAGATAATATTAGGAAAATAAAGTATTTACCATGAATATCACTGTGATATTTACAGATATTCCGAACTAAGGATGCATACGAAGTCAAGGCTGAAACAGTGTCTTGAACTCAACAGCAAGTCCATTATCATCTACACGTTAGAACTTTTCGACGGCATCCGTCGATAGATACCATTGTGGCGGTCTGTCCAGAAACCCACTAACTCTGACAGAAAAATTTATATATGGAATAGCCTTATTATGAATAATTAAGCAACAAATGAACAGTTGCAACATTAAATTATATAACTTATGAAAGTAGTCTTATTAGCCGGAGGCTTTGGCACTCGTATCAGCGAGGAATCGCAATATAAGCCGAAGCCGATGATAGAGATTGGCGGCATGCCGATACTTTGGCATATCATGAAAGAGTATTCCTACTACGGACATAATGATTTCATCATTTGTGCCGGGTACAAACAGGAGTATATAAAGGAATGGTTTGCCAACTACTTTATCCATAATAGCGACATCACCTTTGATTATAGAAATGGCGGCAACAATATGACCGTCCATGAGAGCCATTGTGAACCCTGGCGGGTGACCGTCGTGGATACTGGCTATAACACGATGACTGGCGGTCGTATCAAGCGTGTCCAGAAATATGTAGGCGACGAACCCTTCTTTATGACCTATGGCGATGGCGTTTGCGATGTTGACATGAACAAGCTACTAGAATTCCACAAGTCTCATGGAAAGATTGCGACACTGACAGCCGTTAAGCAGGATCAGTCAAAAGGGGTACTCGACATAGGGGGCGACAACGCCGTTAAGTCTTTTAGGGAAAAGAACATCTCCGACGGAGCTCCAATCAATGCCGGATATATGGTTCTCAACCCAGAAATATTCGATTATATCGAAGGAGATCAAACGATATTTGAAAAAGAGCCTTTGGAAAAGCTTGTTGCGGACGGACAACTGATGTCGTACATTCACAAAGGTTTTTGGCAATGTATGGACAGCATGCGGGAAAAGTTGATGCTTGAGAAACTGCTCGAAGTAAACAAGGCTCCTTGGAAGAAATGGGATAGCGAAGTACCTATTGACAAGACAAAGATTTAAACAACAGATTTTTATGGCATTTAATAATATATACAAGGGCAAGAAAGTTCTTATTACAGGGAACACAGGTTTTAAGGGGACATGGCTTTCCACATGGCTGCACAGCTTAGGGGCTGATGTGTATGGTTACTCTCTGAGCATTCCTACAAGTCCATCCATGTATGAAGCGATAGGCCTAAGCGAGAAAATTCATCAGCATTATGGCGATATCCGTAACAAGGATGAGTTCAACGATTATGTACAAAAAGTAAAACCGGATTTCATCATACATTTGGCCGCCCAGGCCTTGGTCCTTACTTCTTATAAGGAGCCATTTGATACTATCACGACCAACGTCATAGGTACAGCTGCTGTCTGTGATGCCATAAGGAATATACGCTGGAACTGTACCTGTATACTCATTACAAGCGACAAGGCTTACGATAATGTAGAGTGGATATGGGGCTATCGTGAGACTGACCGATTAGGTGGCAAAGACATCTATTCCGGTTCCAAGGGCGCAGCAGAACTGGTCATCAAGAGCTACTGGTATTCTTTCATAAAGGAAATGCCAAATATCAAGTTGGGCGTTACCCGTGCTGGCAATGTGATAGGCGGAGGCGATTGGGCGAAGGACCGTATTATCGTTGACTGCGTGAAAGCCTTCTCAAAGGGGGAGACGGTTGAGATACGCAGTCCAAAAGCTACGCGTCCGTGGCAACACGTATTGGAGCCCTTAAGTGGTTATCTCACTCTTGGTCAATTCCTGACAGAAGGAAAAGTTGACAATGGAGAAGCATATAACTTCGGTCCTCGCGCCGAGCAGACGAAGACGGTGTTCCAACTGGTTCAGGATCTTGCTGAACGATGGGGACTTGACAAAGACAAAGCGGCAAGGCTCACTGGCAACTCGCCTTTTCATGAGGCAACTCTTCTGAAACTCAATTGCGATAAAGCTTTGGCTTATCTGCATTGGCACTCAACACTTCATTATGAGGATTGCGTGAACTTCATTGCTGATTGGTATCGCGCATTCTATGTAGACAAGGACAAAGATATGTATCAACTCACATTGGATCAGATTAACACATACGTTAAGAAGGCTCAGGGTGAGAATTTGGAATGGGCTAAATAACATGGCGGAAATAGAAGGCGTAATATATACTCCGCTAAAACAATTCGTCGATCAACGCGGAGCCGTATATAGAGTATTCCGTAATTACGATGGAAATATTATGGTTAATGAAGTGTATATCTCCCGTGTTAATCATGGCATCGTGAAAGGGTGGAAGCGTCATCGAAAAATGAATCAGCGTTTTGTCGTACCTTATGGCAGTATGAAACTTGTATTAGCAGATCTACGTGAAGGCTCACCAACAAGAGGCAATGTAATGGAGGTCGTTCTCGACCAAGATAAACATTATGCCCAACTTATTGTCCCACATGGCATTTGGTATTCTTTTGGATGTCAAAGTGACGACTATGCCCTGATGCTGAATATTGCCGACCTCATCCATGAGGATAGCGAGTCGGACGTACTGCCTCTTGAAAATGACGTAATAAACTATAGTTGGAAGTGATGAGAATACTTATTACAGGAGCTACTGGATTTGTCGGGACGACTCTTATACCTTATTTATATAATAAGGGATTGCAAGAAATATGCCTACTTGTACGCAACGAGAAAAAGGCGGAGAAACTCTTTGGAAATTATCACTTGCCTGTTATTTCTACTTCATATGAGAATTGGCAGTTGCTGGTTACCGAGTATGATCCTGATATCGTACTTCACATGGCCGCTTATTTTACTGGACGGCATGACGAGGAAAGTATCTGTCAGCTAATCAGTTCCAACATCACTCTGACGTCATTACTATTGGAAGCAATAAGCAAGACAAATTGTCGACATTTTATCAATATAGGAACGTTTACGGAGTTCAGAAATGGAACGGGAGAATATGCTCCCAATAATTTCTACTCGGCTACAAAAACAGCAGAGCGCCCTATCATAGCCTATTACCAATCCATCTCAAAATGGAATTGGATAAATGTGATAGTGTATTCTCCTTATGGTCGTCACAATAACTATAAGAAGGTGATAGACTATATGGCAGATGCCATGGGGGCTGAAACGCCCGTTGACTTTACAAAAGGGGAACAGTTTCTCGATTTTATTCATGTTGATGATATTGCCGATTTTTTCTTTACGCTAATTCGCAAGATGCCACAACTTAAAGACAGGTATTATCAGTTTCATCTTGGAACTGGTAAGGGGCACACTATACGCGAGGTCGGTAGAATAATGGAACAAGTCTGGCACAAACCACTCAATGGCAATTGGGGAGGGCGTGAATACTCAGAACAGGATGTCATGCATGCCGTTGCACCAATAGAGAACAATCTGCGCTACTTGAGTTGGAAAGCTAAAATAAACATGAAGGAAGGAATAGAAATATTTAAAAGGGACATTGAATGGCACTCAATAAAAGGAAAATATAAAAGAAATTAATATAAAAGTTTTATATGTCATTTAACTAATTCGTAGGAACAGTAGCATGAGGATTTTGATATTGGGTGCCGGTATTGCCGGACTTGGAGCGGCAAAAGCATGTAAAGAGAAGGGGCTTGAACCTGTTATCTTGGAAAAGAGGAATGATTTCGGCGGGCTTGCTGGCAACTTCGTAATAGACGGCTTCCGCTTCGACCGTTTCGTACATTTCTCTTTTAGCAAGAGCCCACAAGTTCTTGAGATTTTTAATCATTCTGCAGGTGATATTCTCACTCATGTTCCAAATCCTTACAATATCTATCACCGCAAATGGATTAAGCATCCGGCGCAGAATAATCTCTTCCCACTGGGGAAAGATGAAAAAGATAAAATAATACATGACTTCCTTCACCGTCCTCAAGTGGACATGTCGCAGATAACCAACTATGAGCAATGGCTCCGAGTACAATTTGGCGACTATTTTGCCGAGCATTTCCCAATGGTCTATACCCGCAAATACTGGATGTGCGAAGCAAGAGATCTTGAAACGAAATGGGTTGGCAAACGCGTGTATCAACCATCAGTAGAGGAGGTCATCGAAGGTTCCAAAACAGCCGACACGCCGGTAACCTATTATGCCAAGGAAATGCGGTACCCAAAGCACGGAGGCTTTCGGGCATTCTTTAGTGAACTTGCCGAGGGGACTGATATCCGATATAACGAAGAGGTTACCGCTATAGACACAGTACAGAAAGTAGTAAAGACGAGCCAGGGACATAAATACCCATACGATCATTTGTGCAGCAGCATTCCTCTTCCAGAATACGCACGTCTTCTCAATGATATTCCTGAAGATGTTCTAAAAGCTATAAAGCAACTAAAATGCACAAGTGGCTATCATATAAGTATTGCCCTCAAGACGAAGGACATACCACCATATCTTTGGTGGTACATTTATGATGAAGACATCCTTGCGGCGCGCGTTTATAGTCCATCATTGAAATCCCCCGACAATGCGCCTGAAGGTTGCAGTTCTCTACAGATGGAGGTCTATTGCGAGAAAGATCAATATACCGAAGACGAGTTTTTGGCAGGCACAGTAGGAAAGTTGATAGAGGCAGGCATCATCAGAGAGGAGGACGTATTGTTCACCCACGTCGGCTTTGAGCCCTACGCTAATGTCATCTTCACAGAGCCTATTTACAGAAGCCGCAAGGTAGTAAGGGATTACCTCTCATCTATCGGCATTGAGACCATAGGTCGGTTCGGAGAATGGGATTATCTGTGGTCGGACCAGAGCCTACTGAGTGGATTAAAAGTAAAAGTATAATTCTTGCATTATTAAGAAAAGATGGAAAAGGAAATTCTATTTACAATAGCGATACCTGTATATAATGGGGAGAAGTCATTATCCAGAGCTATCGAAAGCGTTCTGAACCAAGATTACGATTCCGATTACGAGGTTCTTATAGTAAACAACGCCTCTACGGACCACACGGAAGAAATCATAGAGAAATTTCATGATGGCAAGATAAAAGTTGTAAATAACAAAGAAACTGTTTCCCTGTTTGAGAATCACAATATATGCCTGAAGAATGCAAGTGGGAAATATATCCTGTTTTGTCATTCGGATGACGAGCTTTATCCAATAGCTCTCTCTGTATTAAGCAAAGAACTTAAAAGATTGGACTACCCTACCCGCTTCATCATTTGGGGGCACAGTCTATTCAGAGATTTCTCATGGGCACTGAGACAAGCAAAGTTGCCAATAAATCAGGTATTCAGTGGTGAGGCTGCGTACAGCGCTTTTGCTTTTGGCGGACTGACCCCGTCAGGCACATGCTATTCGAGGGAATCTATGTTAGAAATTGGTGGGTTCCCTGTATTAAAAAACAGATTGCAACCCTCTGATTGGTCAGTACTTTGGAAGGCGGCATTCAATGGATTTGAATATGAAATGATTGACCGCTTAATATTGAAACGTTTGGATGCTACCACCGCCGCAAGAGACATTTCTTTCACCGATACATTGGAAGCTAATCGTGAATGTATGAGAGAGCTATTCAAGACCTTGAATGAACGGCAGATAGAAATCGTAAAGTCAACAATATGCGGGATGAATCCCAATTATAGCTTTCCTTTGTTTAAGGAATACATACCAAAAAAGAGGAGAATCAGATTCTATATTAGCCGCTTTATACGGCATCCTCGCGCATGGAGGCAAACGATACAATTAATAAAGTGCTAAGTGCGCTGCACGCAGAATAACACATAATAATATTTTTGTATGAGTCTACGCAGGGAATTTGTTTCCGGTGTCTTCTACACCGCTATTTCCAAATACGCTGGCATAATTATCGGCATTGTCATCTCGGCAATCTTGTCAAGACTGTTAGCGCCAAAGGATTTCGGTGTTCTCGGATTGTCTGGTGTTTTCATTTCTTTCTTCGGAATTTTCAGCGAATTGGGGATAGGCACTGCAATAGTTCAGAGGAAAGATTTAAATAAAGAAGAACTAAACAATATTTTTTCTTTTACAGTTTATCAAGGACTTATATTAGCTGTCCTTTTCTTTCTCTCTTCTTATATATTCGCCGACATCTACCATAGCGAGATATTGCGTCCTATCTGTCAGGTGATGTCTCTAAACCTGTTCTTTGGCAGTTTTAGTATCGTCTCAGGCGCACTAATTACAAGAGAGAAACGATTCCGGTTCTTGGCAGTAAGAAATCTTACAATTCAAGTAGTCTTTGGAGTCATATCAATCATAGCTGCATTGCTTGGTGCCGGATTGTGGGCACTGGTAATAAGCGGCGTTGGTGGTGGTATTGCCTCGTCACTGGTTAATTACATCACGAAGCCTTTAAAATTCCATATAAAAATAGATTCCCGGCCTTTGAGGAGCATAGCTTCCTATTCCTTTTACCAATTCGCATTTGGGACAACGAACTTCTTCTATAGGAATCTCGACAATCTCCTGATAGGAAAATATCTGAACATGACGGAGTTAGGATACTATCAGAAGTCATACTCTCTCATGCTTCAGCCAGTGGATAATTTGACAAGGGTCGTCTCTCCTGTTTTGCAGCCAGTCTTGGCTGACTATCAGAATAATCCAACATTCATAGAAGAAAAGTATAATAAGTTGTTAAAGAGCTTGTCGATATTTGGCTTTCCCATATCAGTCATACTATTATTGAATGCCAAGGAGATTATCCTTATATTGTTTGGGCATCAGTGGGTAGGAGCAATCCTCCCTTTCCAGATATTGGCTGTTTCGATTGGCTTTCAAGTTATTATGTCCACAACGGGCTCGATATTTCAGGTACTTAACAATACAAGACTGCTATTTTGGGTAGGGTTGTCAAATACCATTATATGCATAGCCTGTCTTCTCATCGGACTTTTCGTAATTGGCACACTGGAAGGTGTTTCTCTAATGTTTACATTGATGAATTTTCTCATTTGCTACAATTGGCCATTGATGTACCATAAACTGTTCCATTCATCAATTCGTTCCTTTTGGAAAGCTATAAAACCAGGAATATTAGCAAGTCTATTCTTGTTGATTTTTTGCTTGCCACTTTACTTCTATTTACTTGATTCTAATCTCATCCTGTCGTTAACAATAAAGTTGATATATTCTGTATGCATAATATTGTTGTCATATCATTTCATGCATATTCTAAATATTACGGAGCTATACAAAAAAATACGAGCTAAGATTATAAGACGCTAATAGAAGTATTCAAAAAGCATTTCTCGCATGGTTGGAAGTAAACGTTCTATTTTCCGCCTTGACACGAACCTCAATATCTAGTACCTTTGTGGCATCGAATCTTAAATTTCAAGATCATGCCAAAGAAAGAAGTGAATTATCAGGAG
>Ga0256407_10009375_pt1 | contig 14033 bp, 10 predicted proteins | sample RumenRJG_04DNA_FD_193489 | JGI IMG/M metagenome (GOLD analysis project Ga0256407, IMG submission 193489) | Bovine rumen microbial communities from Lethbridge, Alberta, Canada - RJG_04 | ecosystem: Host-associated > Mammals > Digestive system > Stomach > Rumen | place: Canada: Alberta... | reverse complement strand
TATATCGATTGGTACAATAATACTAGAATAAAAATGAAGTTAAAAGGAATGAGCCCGGCAAAATACCGAGCTCAATACTTAGAGAGTAAATAACGTGTTTAACGTCTAACTTTTTGGGGGCACTTCACAACGACCCCTCCTACCGTGTGCAGGCTTCTCCCAACGACTCGCTGCGCAGCCACCTGATTATCGACCGCCGTCCGCCCTGCCTCATCTCCATACCTTATATCTCTGGCACCTCGGTGACACAGGCAATGATTGACGGGCTCGACAACCACGACAGTGCGCTCGAACTCGTATACCTCATGCGCCAGGAAATCTTCTTCGCCGAGGGGCGCCGTCCTGCCGACCTGGGCATCCGCCTACCACTCTGCGAGGTAGAGGCCGCCAACACCACCAACGGGGCATCGTATACCGAGGCATGGATACCGCAGTTCGTGCCGCGCAACTATGGTCTCGACGAGTTCACTGTCGACGACGAGGCGAAAACGGTTACCATCGCCCACAACATGAACCGCATCATCGTAGAAAACGCCCGTACATCCGACGCGGCACCGTTTGAATGACCTAAAGACATGAGAAAGAAAACTATCGGACTCCAACTGGCCATCTTGTTGCTGACATGGTTCGCCCTGTCAGCGCATGCCCAGCAGCCACGCTACGTCATCCTCATCACCATCGACGGCCTGCGGGCAGAGATGATTGACGACCCGCTGATGCCGTCGCCGTTTCTGAAGATGATGAGCCGCGACGGACTGCGCATAGGCAGCGTGGCTGGCGTGCCACCGGCTGCCACCTACCCCTCGCACACCACCATTGTCACGGGCGAGGTGCCTGCCCGCCATCGAGTGTTCTACAACCGGCCCTTTCTCTGGAACAAAGACACCGCACGCATCAGTTACTGGTATGCCGACAGCATCGCCGTGCCTACGATTTGGCAACGGGCACACGAGGCGGGGATGACCACGGCGTCGCTCTTCTGGCCGGTGTCTACAGGGAGCCCATACATCGACTACAACGTGCCGGAATTCTGGTCGCTCGACTACAGTTGCGACCAGATGGAGTATATCAAACCGTCGTGCACGCCCCTGGGCATACTCGACGAACTGGAGCAGCATGCCTGCGGCAAACTCGATACCATCACCTATCAGGCAGGGTCGCTGCAGCGCGACGGGCGCACCGCCGCCATGGCCAACTACCTGATGAACCACTACCAGCCGCGGCTGATGACCATCCACCTCATCACCACCGACTACAGCCAGCACGACCTGGGCACACACCCCAACCAACGGCTGCTGCAAGACGTGGCGAGTGCCGACCATGCCGTGGGCACCATCCTCGAGAACCTGAGGCTGACACACCGTATGGACAGTACGGTGGTGCTCGTCATGGGCGACCATGGCTTCTGCGACTACAGCCTGACGCTGAGTCCTAACGTATGGCTCACCCGTGCCCGACTGCTCAGCGAGCGGCCCGGCGGTGAGTGGAAAGCATGTTTCTATGGTGGGGGCAACACGAGTTTCCTCTATCTGCGCAAGGCCAACGACAAGCGCACGCTGCGGCGCATACGCCGTTTGCTTGAAGAATTGCCCGAGGCAGAGCGCCGCCTCTTCCGTGTGGTGGAGAAGGAGGAACTCACGGCAAAGGGTGCCGACCCCGCCGCCGTGCTGGCACTGGAACCGGTAGTGGGTGTAGCGGTGACCAACGACCGCACGGGTGAGGTGGTGAAACAGCGCACGGGCGGCACACATGGATTCATCAGCGGTCAGGATGCCACCACGCTCATCGCCTACGGTTGCGGCATCGCTCCCAGTCACCAAGATACCATCCGCCAAACAGCAATCGCACCGTGGGTGCTGAGAATGCTGAACATCCAGGCTAAATGACGCCCGGCCTGAAAAAAAACTACTGTTTCTCCGTCAAATACTTCCAATAGCGGCGGGGCATGTCGTTGAGTTGCTTGCGGGGGTTCAGACGTTCACGGATGCAGATAGCCTTGAAGTAAGTACGCCAAAGGTCTTGCAGCAGATGGTCGTCGCTGCTGAGGATATCGTCGGAGAGTTTCCCGTCAGCAAGGGAGAAAGGAACCGACGTTTCATTTTCAAAGGTGATGTGGATGGGCGGCGACTCACCGTCGTAGTGATAGCCATAATGACGCCGGGCATCATAGATGAGCCAGGGTTGGTCGTTGAAACGGTCATGGAAATGGTCAACGATAAGAGGCAGCACATTATGGTCGGGTGAGATGACAGCGAGGTAAGTACCGTCTTTTGCCTTCTGGAACCGCACAAACTGCATCATGCGATGCGCTTCGTGCGCCACACGGCGGGCTATCTGTGTCACGGTCAGCACGTCAGGGTCGGCGAAATTACGCACTACCTCCTTCCCCTGACGGAACACCTTGCACACAAGCATAAAGAGCGGCTGCCACAGTTCTTGCAGTTCCGACAACTGACTGGTGGAAATCACCCGCAGAGCCTCCCGCGGCAACTGTTTCTCCAGCCCGGTCCACACACGGCGTGCCTTTTCTGCGTCGGTGGTCACCTTGTAGATTCGTTCGCAGAACAGGGGCAGCACATCACCGCCCGTGAGCAATCGCTCCGGCTCTTCTTTCAAAAGGAAGGCGTCAAAAACAGCCGAAAGCAGGCCATCCATCGTCCCGTCGAAAACATATACTGTCATTCCCCAAAATCCAGTTTCAGTTGCATTTCTTCAGCCGCCCTTTTCCGCTGCGCCTTCGACACGAGCATGGGGCGCAGGCGTTCGGGATGCAGTTCGTTGATGCCCACGATGGGCTGCGAGTAGACTGAAGTCAGTTCGCCACAGGTGATGAAATACTTGGCTTTCTTCATCACCACGCCCATCTTCTTCAGGTGGTAGGAAGTGAGCCGTCCTGACCGGCGTGCGTTCACGATGAGCCATGCCGACTTAGTACCGAGACCAGGCACACGCAGCAACTGTTCATAGTCGGCTTTGTTGATGTCTACGGGAAAGTATTCGGGATGGCGTAGCGCCCAGGCCAGTTTGGGGTCTATCTCCAGGTCGAGGTGAGCATGGTGGTCGTCCACAATCTCGTCAACAGTGAAATGATAGAACCGCAGCAGCCAGTCGGCCTGATACAGACGGTTCTCGCGGACGAGCGGCGGCTGTTTCAGGATGGGCAGGCGAGGGTCGTAGGTGTTTACGCTGACATACCCTGAATAATAGACACGCCGCATCTGTGCCTGACCATAGAGCGACGACGACATCTGGAGAATGTCGCGGTCGGTCTCACTGGTGGCACCCACAATCATCTGCGTCGACTGTCCGGCGGGTACAAAGCGGGGGGCATGGCGGAACTTTCGACGCTCCTCCTTGTTCTCCAGGATGCCCTGCCGGATGATTCGCATGGGTTGGAAAACACTCTGGTGGTCTTTCTCCGGTGCAAGCAGTTTGAGTGACTCCTCACGGGGAATCTCGATGTTCACGCTCATACGGTCGGCCCAGCGTCCTGCCTCGGCAAGCAGTTCCTGAGACGCACCGGGGATGCTCTTCAGGTGGATATAACCGTTGAAACGGTGAACCGTGCGAAGATCGCGGACTATAGCCACCAACCGCTCCATCGTGTAGTCGGGGGTGCGCACCACACCACTCGACAGAAACAGGCCCTCGATATAGTTGCGGCGGTAGAACTCCATCGTGATTTCCTCGAGTTCCGACACCGAGAGTGTGGCCCGACGTATGTCGTTAGAGCGACGGTTGATGCAGTAGGCGCAGTCGTATATACAATAGTTCGTAAGCATCACTTTCAGGAGTGAGATGCAGCGTCCGTCATCGGCAAACGAATGGCAGATACCTACGCCGCCCACAGTATTGCCCACCATGCCCTTGCGGCCGCTGCGCACAGTACCACTCGACGAGCACGACACGTCGTACTTCGCCGACTCTGCGAGTATCCGCAAACGTTCCATGGTTTTCTCCGTCAACATGATTCTCCTGTAATTTGTGTAACTTTCTGCAAAAGTAATTCAAAGTTGTCTTATTTTATGGGACAAGCGAGAGAAAAATGATGAAAAACTTATTTTTTCCATGCTTTTTCCAAATAACGAATTGGGCAAAAAACCAAGTTTTTTCGCTCATCATGCATCATCTCCTCTAAAGAAAACTTAAATTCTTTACAAGACAGAGATAGTTATCCTTTTTTTTATCTACTTTTGCAGCACCGAAAACCATAGACAATGAAAAAAGCCATCCTTATCATCATCGCCATCCTGGCCATCGCCGCCTTCGGCACGTACTACTACTTCATGCTCACCCCCTTCTCGAAAGAAGGAGAGAAGAAATATCTCTACGTGGACCGCGACGACAACATCGACTCCGTATACACCAAACTCTCGGCATGGGGAAAACCACATGCCATGAAAGCCTTACAGACACTGGCCTCATGGCGCGGCTATGGCGACAACATCATCCGAGGACGGTATGAGATAGGCACCGACATCAGCACACGAAACCTCTTCAGCATGCTCAAACGGGGCGAACAGACCCCACTCAACGTGCCCATCCCCTCGGCACGCACCCTCGACAAACTGGCAGTGGCTGTGTCGAACAAGTTGGAACTCGACAGCACCGAACTCCTCAACGCACTCACCGACTCACTCGTATGCCAGCGATATGGATTCAACCGCCAAACCATCGCGAGCATGTTTATCCCCGACTCCTACAACATGTACTGGACGGTATCGGTGGATGAGTTCCTCGACCGCATGAAGAAAGAATACGACAAATTCTGGAACAGCGACCGCCAGGCGAAGGCAAAGGCGATGGGACTGACACAGACCGAGGTGAGCACCCTGGCAAGTATCGTGACAGAGGAGACCCGTGCCACTGCCGAGAAACCCACCGTGGCCGGACTCTATTACAACCGTCTGAAGAAAGGCATGTTGCTGCAGTCGGACCCCACGGTGAAGTTCGCCTTGCAGGACTTCAGCATCCGCCGCATTCTCAACCGCATGCTTACCACCGACAGTCCGTACAACACCTATAAATACGAAGGTCTGCCCCCAGGCCCCATCCGCATCCCCATGGCAGAAGACCTGGATGCCGTGCTCAACTACGAGCACCACGACTACATCTATATGTGCGCCAAGGAAGACTTCAGCGGCACGCACAACTTTGCCCGCACGTCGGCAGAGCACCAGGCCAACGCCAACCGCTACCACCAGGCACTCAACGCCCGAGGGATAAAGAAATGATTACACACCACTTAACGCCATTCATATGAATTACCTATTCAAAAGACTTTTCTTTTTCTTGATTGTCCTTTCAGGCTGTATACTCGTTTCATGCCACGACGATGACAATGACGATACGGGTAAAGCGTCCATCGTAGGCGCATGGGTTAGCGAGACACTTCCATTTTATGAAGAAGAAAACGTTCCTTCGACAACCACTGACTGCGTTTGCTATTTTTGGTTTAAAGAAAACGGCACATTCGTGGAATTGGATGTCATCACCAATCATCAACGCAACCATACATATACAGAACTTTCAGAAAATGGCAAATGGTCTGTCAATGGGGACTACATAACATGGTCAACAAACTTTGATATTCATGAGGATCCTGAATCTTCATACACGGAAACCTTTAGATTCAGAATCAGTGGCAATTTGCTAACTATTTTTTATCCTAAAAATGGCGAGGAGAAAAACGCTAAATTTCAAAGGACGACTATAGAAAAAATACAAGAAGTCGTTTCCGCAGCCAAGAATAAGTAAAGCAAAGAATAGCCAACTGGAAAGAATATTCATAATATTACATCCCATACCACCAAACGAAGCGCCCCCTCTTCACAGAGGCGGCGCTTCAATCTCAATAGGTATTAGCTTTTTTAAGGTAAAAAGATTGTATTCAGGATAACAGTGGCAAAAATAATGGATTTTCTTAATTGAAACAAATATTTTTTTATGCTCTACAACATATTTTTAACAAAAAGTGTACATTCTTTTAAAAAAATTGAATTTTTATGAAAGAAAATGTACACTTTCCCTTTCTGCAGATTGAAAAATGACCGAATAACAGCAATACTTGAACGAACACAAACAATCGCAACATGGGAAACCTCAAACATCGTTACATGGAAGACAGAGTATCTGACCTTCGGTAGAAGGTACTCATACTATCATATAACAAAGTTGGTGGAGTGACCGCGGGCGAAGCCCGCACAAACAATCGCAACTATGTTGCGTAAGAAATCTCCCTGTGACCGCATCTTTAAGTGAGCGGAGCGAACACAAGCAATCGCAACTCTGTTGCGTAAGAAATCTCCCCGCGGCTCTTTGATGGGTCGCGGATACCTTAGTGACCGAGCGAGCGGATGCGAGCGGTTGCATCCCTTCCCCTGGAGAGGGGAAGGGCCTTGGGTTGGGGTTGAAGCCCCTTCTTATGAAGAAGGGGTTGGGGTTGTTGGAACATCCAAGCCGAAGGCTTGGACCTCAAAGAAGAAGAGTGGTTGGAACCCCCAAGCCAGAGGCTTGGCAAAATTGTTATTTAGGACTTCACTTTAAATGTTGCTCAATTCGTTACTCGAGAAAGAAAACAAAAATATCATGTTTTGTTTTGCTTTTCGCTCGCTTAATCGTACTTTGCCGCTTCGCGGCGAAGATAGGATGCGCCTCGGCAACAAAAATAAATTGGGGATTTATTTTGTGTTCCTCTCGGCTTTCACTATCTTTGGCTTCGCCGAAGATACTCACTCTCGAGAAAGAAAACAAAAATATCAATTTTTGTTTTGCTTTCCGCTCGCTTAATCGTATCTTTGCACCTTATTACAATAGCATTTTAACAAAACAACGATATTATGGCAACAACAGCAGAGAACACGAATAGCGAGAAACGCAGTCTGAGTTTCGTAGAACAAATGGTAGAGAAAGACCTCGCCGAGGGAAAGAACGGCGGAAGAATACAGACCCGTTTCCCACCCGAACCCAACGGCTACCTCCATATCGGACACGCCAAAGCCATTTGCATGGACTTCGGCGTGGCAGAAAACTACAACGGCGTGTGCAACCTGCGCTTCGACGACACCAACCCCAGCAAGGAGAACAACGAGTATGTGGAAAACATCCTCAACGACATCAAATGGCTCGGGTTCCACTGGGGAAACGTCTACTACGCCTCCGACTACTTCGAGCAACTGTGGGACTTCGCCATCTGGCTCATCAACAAAGGACTCGCCTATATCGACGAGCAGACCTCAGAAGAGATAGCCAAGCAGAAAGGCACACCCACCGAGCCGGGAACGGCATCGCCCTACCGCGACCGTCCCATCGAGGAGAGCCTCGCCCTCTTCCACAAGATGAACACCGCAGAGGCTGAAGAGGGGTCGATGGTGCTCCGCGCCAAACTCGACATGGCCAACCCCAACATGCACTTCCGCGACCCCATCATCTACCGCATCATCCACACCCCACATCACCGCACCGGCACGAAATGGCACGCCTACCCGATGTATGACTTCGCCCACGGACAGAGCGACTACTTCGAGGGAGTGACCCACTCCATCTGCACCCTGGAGTTTGTGCCCCATCGTCCGCTCTACGACAAGTTCATCGACTACCTCGTGGAGAAGAACCAGGCAGAGGGCAACACCACCGACTACCGCCCACGGCAGATTGAGTTCAACAGGCTCAACCTTACCTATACCGTGATGAGCAAACGCAAACTCCTCGCGCTGGTCAACGAGAAATACGTCATCGGATGGGACGACCCACGTATGCCCACCGTCTGCGGTATGCGCCGCCGTGGCTACTCCCCCGAGAGCATACGCAAGTTCATCGACTCCATCGGCTACACGAAGTTTGATGCCCTCAACGATGTCGCCCTCCTCGAGGCTGCCGTACGCGAGGACCTCAACGCCCGTGCTACCCGCGTGAGTGCCGTGGTGAACCCCGTGAAACTGGTCATCACCAACTACCCCGAGGGACAGACCGAGGAACTCGTCGCCATCAACAACCCCGAGAATGAGGCCGACGGCACCCATACCATCACATTCTCAAAGAACCTGTGGATAGAGCGCGAAGACTTCATGGAAGACGCGCCGAAGAAATTCTTCCGCATGACTCCCGGCAAGGAGGTGCGCCTGAAAAACGCCTACATCGTGATGTGCACCGGATGCAAGAAAGACGCCGACGGCAACATCGAGGAAATCTACGCCGAATACGACCCGCAGAGCAAGAGCGGCATGGAAGGTGCCAACCGCAAGGTGAAAGGCACGCTCCACTGGGTATCGGCCGACCATTGCCGCAAGGCTGAGGTGCGAATCTACGACCGCCTGTTCCGTGTGGAGAACCCCGGTGCCAGCGACATCGACTTCCGCGAACTCCTCAACCCCGACTCCCTCACCGTGCTCGACAACTGCTACGTAGAGGAGTATGCCGCCACGATGCGTCCTGGCGACTACCTGCAGTTCCAGCGCATCGGCTACTTCATGGCCGACACCGACAGCACCCCGGAACACCCGGTGTTCAACAAGACCGTGGAACTGAAAGACACGTGGGCAAAGATGAACAAATAAGGCACCATGCAAGACGGCTATTTCGACAGCAACGAATTCAAAGACATTCTGCAACGATATGAGGACGCGCTCGAAGAGGGCGAGGACATTATCCTCGACTCCGAAGAACTGACCTCTATCGCTGAATACTACCAGGCCCAGGGCGACACCGCCAAGGGTCTGGCGGCTGCCGAATATGCCCTCTCCCTCTATGCCAACGCCACCGCGCCTCTGCTCTTCAAGGCAAGGGTGGCACTGCTGCAAGACAACGATGCCGAGAAGGCCCTCGACCTCGTGGAGCAGATAGAAGACAAGAGCGACCTCGACTACTTCTACCTGAAAGCCGAAATCATGATTGTGGAAAACGACACCGACGCCGCCGACCTCTACCTCGACGACTGCTACGACCAGGTGTCCGACAGCGACCGTGCCGACTTCGTGCTCGATGCCGCCACGCTATTCGCCGACTACGAGCAGACCGACCTGGCAGAGAAATGGCTGCTGAGGTCGGAGGAGACCACACACCCCGACTACCGTGAGTTGCAGGCCCGCATCCACTACATGCGGGGACAGTATGAGAAGAGTGAGGAGATTCTCAACACCCTCATCGACGAGTCGCCCTACTCTGCCATCTACTGGGACCTGCTCGCCACCGTGCAACTGGCGCAGCAACGCCACAACGACTCGATGACAAGCAGCGAGTATGCCATCGCCATCAACCCCAACGACGATGAGGCACTGCTCAACAAAGCCTACATCCTCTTGCAGATGAGCAACTTCGAGGAAGCCCTGCACTACTATGAACGCTACTCCGAGGTGTGCCCGATGAAAGAGATAGGCGCTCTCTACCAAGGAGAATGCCTGCTCAACCTCGACCGACTGCCCGAGGCCAGTTTCCACTTGCTCATGGCAGAGAAAATGGCACCGAAGCATTCGCCCTACCTCACCGAAATCTACCAATATCTCGCCCTCGCCCTCAGCAAGGGGGGCCACCCCGACGAGGCGCTCGCCTATATCGACAAGACCCTCGACCTGCCATGCGACCACAACGAAATGCTCGTGGTGCGTGGCCATATCCTCCTCTCAGCAGGACGCACCGACGAGGCGACACAATGTTTCAGCAAAGCGATGAAAAGGTCGGGAGGAGCGAACAGCGTGATGATGCGCATCGCCATGTCGCTCTACGACAACAACTTCATCAACATGGCCTACGACCTCCTCTGCGAGATGATGGAGAAGAACGACCACCAACTGCCCTACGGCTATGCCTACCTCGCCATCTGCGCCTACGACCTGGGGAAAAACGACGAATACCTGCGCTACCTGAAGACCGCCGTGGAGCGCGACCCTCATGAGGCAAAGGCGGTGCTCGGCGCCCTCTTCCCCAACGACATGCCGCCAGAGGATTATTACCATTACGCCACACAACATTCCTGACATCATCATGAACTGGATCACCACACTCCTGGGAAACCTCAACTACACCACTATCTTCTTCCTCATGCTCCTTGAGAGCACCGTCGTACCCGTACCTTCCGAACTGGTCGTGTCGCCTGCCGCCTACCATGCGGCATCGGGCAACCTCAACGTGGTGCTCGTAGTGCTCTTCGCCACCATAGGGGCCGACGTAGGGGCATCCATCAACTACGTGGCGGGCTATTTCCTCGGCAGACCCATCATCTACAAGTTTGCCAACAGCCGCTGGGGACACCTCTGCCTGCTCAACCAGGAGAAGGTGGAGAAGAGCGAGAAATATTTCTACGACCACGGTGTGGTGGCAACACTCACCGGGCGCCTCATCCCCGGCATCCGCCATCTCATCTCCATACCTGCCGGACTGTCAAAGATGCCATATTGGAAGTTCCTGTTCTACACCACCATCGGTGCAGGTGCATGGCACACCATCCTCGCCGCCCTAGGCTGGTGGCTCCACTCCTTCGTGCCCGAAGACCAACTCAACGACAAAATCCTGGAATATGGCGACTACATCAAGTGGGCCATCATCCTCTTAGTCGTCCTCGCCATCGCCTACTTTGTAGGGAAGCATTTTCTGAAGAAAAAGAGGAGTTAAAGATTTCCCCCGCCCCGAGGGGCGGGGACCTCAACACCTTATCCACCATGAAACGAACCATCCTTTTTTTTGCAATTCTCATCATCGCCCTCGCCGCTATGGCACAGGCCACGCAGCCGTGTGTGGTGAAGCAGTATAATGGGAAAAAGGCAAAGACACCATTGAGCGGCGTCAGGGTGCACGTCGATGGTGCACAAACCGCCACGTCGGCTGCCGATGGACGGTTTGCCCTCATCTTCAATACACTGAAACCAGGTGACCAAGTTCTCAACGTCAGTGCCATGAAACCGGGTTTTGAAATCTTCAACAAGTCGTCGGTGGAACAATGGAACATCTCACGCGGCAATGTCACCTTCACCCTGGTGCTGGTAAAGAGCGATGAATTTGCGCAACTAGTAGGTAAACTCACCCAGACCTCCAAGGATACTTATCAGGCAAAATATGAGGAGAAAGTGCGTGAATTGGAGCAGTTGAAGAAGGATGGGGAACTAAGAGAGGAGGAGTTCAACAAGAAATACGATGAACTTGATGAGAAATACAGGGAGCAACTGAAAAATCTCGACAACTACATCGACCAGTTCGCCCGCATCGACCTCAGTGAGGTGTCTGCCGAAGAACAGCGCATCCTCGACATGGTGCAGGAAGGGAAAATCCAAGAGGCCGTTCTGGTTTACGACTCACTGGAACTGGGCAAAAAACTGACAAGCGAAACCAGCGACTATCTGGAACTGAGCAGGGTAATAAAGACAACAGAAGAACTCCGCAGCCAAAAGAGAGCGAATATTGATGCTTTGTACGAATCCATCTACAGACAAGTATCGACCATGGTCTTGGCCGACAAATACGAGGAAGCCACGAATGTTCTCCTGTCGGCCATGAACGACTTTTCCAAGTTGTTCGACGAAGACCCCGAAACCAACAGACCCCAATTCGCAGACTTGCAATTCCGGGTAGGAGAGATGTTGGCAGACCATCAAATTGGAGGTGAGAAAAAGGCCGGCGAATATTTCGCTTCCGCACTATCCAACTACCTGATTCTATGTGATTCCATGCCTGAACGCTATTCGGCTTACGTTGCCAATACAAGAATACGGATTGGAAAATGCAAGGCATACGAACTGGACTATTCCGGGGCAGAGTCGATGTATCTTGAAGCCCTCGCAATTTGGAAGCAACAGACTGAACAGGATGGAATGAAATGCCTCAAGGAAGTTGCTTCCACACAAAACTTGCTGGGACAACTTTATTCACAATGGACTTCCCGACAAGAGCAAGCCGAGGAGTTCTATCTGTCGGCACTCGACAACTATGCCCTGTTGGTTCGGTGTGACAGCATGGCTCATTTACCTGATATGGCTTCCATCAAATCAAGAATGGCAAGTTTTTTCCAAGAAAATCAGAATTATGAGAAAGCCGAACACTTCCTAATAGAGGCACTGAATGACTTTGCTCTCCTTGCCAAATACGCCCCCGAAAACCTTGAAGGACTCGAAATCAGACAAAGAGAACTAGGAGATTTTTACAGCAGTTTATGGAGAAGTTTCAAATACATTGCAGAAAAAGACCCCGAAAGACTTGAAGCGCTGGAAAGTAGGCAAAATGAACATGAGAATTATTTTGTAAAGTTGTGGCACGATTTCAAAACAGGAGAATTGTTTGCCAAGGCCGAAAAGTATTACAAGGAGGCTTGTCAAACGGCATTACAAAAAGACGGGAAGCCAGGGATTAACTCTCGATTGAATTGGTTAAGTCTTTCAAATCTTTATTTGGAAAATGATGAGGACCAAAAGGCTGAGGCATGCATAAAAGAGTACAACGAAATCGAAGCAAAATTTGAGGGCACTCCTCTCGATGAAGATTCCAGTGCAAAAACGTTGTACGAAATGGCCAATTCATATCTTTCTAAAGGAAATCCGGAGAAGGCTCTCCAATATTACCAAGACGCCATGAGAAAGGGACTTTACAAAGATAGCGACCTCCATACTGCAAATCTCCATCTGGACATGGCTCTTTGCCATCTGGCAATGGGCGACTCAACAAAAATGGTAGAAAGCACTACCACCGCATTCAACCTCCTTGATTCGTGGGCCAAGAATAATCAAGAGGAATTAAATTTTACAGTGTTGACTTTAGCGATGTCAACCTTTAAGTTTAAAATACTCGTTTCTACATATTCGGATTTGCATGAGCGATTTCAAAACATAGATACAAATACTTTTATGCAACTATTGCAAGAGAACTATACCCAATTGCTGTTGCGCCATTACGCCATTCATGAAAAAGAAATTGCTGAGGCCCAAAGAGATCTTGGAGATATTTATGTAGAAACGGAACAATACAATAGGGCTGAGCAAAGTTACCAAGCAGCATTGGAGTGTCTCAAGAAACTGAGGCAAGAACAAAAGAATGAGTTTGGCCAGTATGCTGACATGGCAAAGTTGCAAAGCGACTTAGGTGAACTGTATTTATATCACATAGAAGATACCTTGAGAGCGGAAGAGTGCTATATACAAGCCATCAACCTATATACTCTTGCTGAAAATAACAGAACGAACACCAACGAATCCTTCGAAGACATTGTATCTTTTGACAAAAACAAATACAAGGCAGATATTTCTTACAACCAACAGATTTTAGGCATTCTGTATTACTTCAAGGATGAAAATGAAAAAGCAGACTCGCTCCTGAAACAGGCATACGACAATTACAGACTGTATATTGATACCCATCCGAACAAAGAGGTTGAACGGGAAGATTTTGCCATAATAGCACAAATATCCTATTTTGAAACCCTAACCCTTAGATACCTGTCAAAAATGGAGGAATACGACAGGTGGCTCTCCTTTGCGACTGACTGTTATGAACGATTGCACGAGGCATATCCCCAAAGCAACACATACAAAATCAGACTTCTCAATCTGACGTATTATCAAGCCTTAAGAGATGCCGACCTCAACAAGCCTGATGAATCTGTCGACCTATTGCTGCGTTGCCAAGAGTCGGGAGAAATCTCCGAAATAAGACTCGTATCCGGATATAACGCTGCCGCCTATGCCTATGCGAGAGCAAAGAAATACGAAAAAGCCCTCGAGACCATCGACCGGGCCATCGCCATCATGCCCGAGGAGGCCAACTTCTATGACTCCAAAGGCGAAATCCTGCTGATGAAAGGTGACGAACAGGAAGCAGTGAAAATGTGGCAAAAGGTGCAGGAACTCGACCCGGATTTCTTGCAGAAGTATGAGGGCGGAACAGATTTTTATAAACAACTCAAAGAAAAAGGCCTGATAGAATAAAGGGCAGCACCCGAGAGATTATTGAAAACCATCATTCCTATAGCAGTCGTAGCCTGCACCATTCTGGCTATTTCTCTAAGTCTTATCTGATAGTTTTCTCCTATCAATATACTCTTTAAGGGAAAGATACGA
>Ga0256407_10009372_pt1 | contig 14037 bp, 21 predicted proteins | sample RumenRJG_04DNA_FD_193489 | JGI IMG/M metagenome (GOLD analysis project Ga0256407, IMG submission 193489) | Bovine rumen microbial communities from Lethbridge, Alberta, Canada - RJG_04 | ecosystem: Host-associated > Mammals > Digestive system > Stomach > Rumen | place: Canada: Alberta... | reverse complement strand
CTAAATATATCTTTTCCCATATTACCAAAGTTTATTACTTAAACCTTCTTCTCTCAATACTTTGCGCATCTCTTCCATACGTTTCTTTGCACAATATTTACAATCACCTTTATGGGCCATATATCCACGATTACCAATTGACGTACTTATAACATATTCGCAACTATCAATAACGACTACCGTGAAGTCTTCGTAAAATTGTTCCCCATTAGCCATAATGGCTGTTTTTTCATTTTCATCTTGCGGCAATGCACAAGACGATAAAAGCATAGCAAATAAAGCTAAAGTTAAAATCTTTCTCATAGTTAATCAAAAGATATATAACGTTCCTGATTTTAATAAACAGTTACCATAAAGCTGGCGATTCTTGATACTGCGCCGCCCCTTTGCTCAAGGAAGCGAATCTCATAGTTTCCAATCTTCTCTCCAAACTTGTTGTAATTGAGCAATTTGGTTATTTCATCAACTGTAGAGCCGCCCTTGCCAATCCAGTAACCAGGGCGTATGGTGTTCACATATACAATATCCCCTACGACGAAGATATCATTGAATTCAAACTTAACTCCTTTATTGTTGGTTATGAAGTAGTTCGCGATGGTAAAAATCACATCATCCGTCTTCTTCTGGTCTTTTACAAGCTCTGACAAGAATCGAGCAAAATAATAACACCTCTCGCTCTTGCGGCATTTTTTAAACTGGCGCTGAATAAATTTTTCAATTAATTGCATTCTATTTCCATTTTTAATGTTACAGATTCGACTTTCCAATCGCTAACGCGGCCTTCTATCTTATTCGCCATTACATCTCTGCGGATACATTTTTTTATAAGATTGATAAAGTTTGCAATAACCTCTTCATCTTCAGATTGGTCAAATTGCATCGCCATATTTGGATATGAAGTTAAATTAACGGTTAGCTTGCCATCTCTTTTTAACTCAACTCCCTGAGCAAAGGAAATGGTGTCGTAGCCTTCGTTAATTCCGCGGCCAATCTTTGTTAATCTAATTAGAATCTTCTTATCTACCATATGTAAAAAATTAATACAGTCTGTATACAACAAAAATCATGCCAAAGTCGTAAAGGTTGGCGGAAAAAAATTATTTTTCCTTTCCGCCTTCCATGTCTTTAGCCTCGTTTAGGAGCTTTTTAAGTACTGCTCCGTATATTTCATCTGATTTCATCACTTGCAGTTCCTTATAGAATTTCAGCACCTCAAGTGCGATGTCTTCTGGTATGGCATATGTTGGGTGATATCCGATGATTTCTTTTTTATTGGCCCATCCATAATTGTTACACGTATTCTTGTACTCATTCTCACATATCATCAGACACGGATGCTCGATGTCAAATTTACCTACCTCATTTTTGATACGTTCTTTTATTTCTTCCATCTGCTTGCTCAAAGCAGAAATCATTAGATATTTACGCGGTTTCATGCTTCATTTATTTCTTTTTGGTTCTTATTAATTTCATCCATTAACTTATTGATACGTTCCGTGATAAAGCAAATAAGCAACTCACGAACGAACTCTGTATCATCGAACTTAAGTCGTATTCCGCTTTCTGCAATTAAGTATTTACCTTTATCGTTTGGATTCTCGATAGCGGGATAGCTCTTTTTTGTTGAAACCAAGAAAGTATCAGCTTCTTTCACTTTTTTCAGCAAGTCTGTGTACTCTTCCAGCTTACCAGTGTTTTTACGCAATTCCTCGGTAGATGCCTTGTAATTATCTACGCGAGCAAGAACCTCTTTCAATATCTCTTCTTGCGTTTTCGGTTTTACTTTCTCAACCTTATCTGGCGCATTTTGCTTCGTTTCTACCTGCTTTACCTGCGCTTTTTTATCATCCTTCGCATTCGATACAGTTGTTTTTCCTTTCTCTAAAATAAAGGCTGCCAGAGCATCGTTTGAACAAGACGAATATGAACGTCCATACATTGCCAAAACCTCATTCGCCCACTTGTTCTTGACGATGAGATTATACATTTCTTGTCTAGTCATTTTTTATTCTTATTATAATATTCGTTTTCCAATTGTTATTTTCTTGGCGACGACCTTTGAATCATACTTGTTACGTTCATCACTTACACCTTCCAATTCCACCTCGTAAACTACCATGTCTTTTCCAATTTCTCCGTAATAATAGTCAAGCACATCCAATAAGCCCAAGCACGCATGAAACCCGCATTCACATAGTATAGGTTCACTATTTAACTCGTAGGTTTTACCTTCTTTATATTGGAAACCACGGCATGTCATATCAGCATTAAATGCTTTATATGCCTTACATTTACCATTGGTTACGGCTTGTTTTTCGTAGGTTTTATCCCCTATTGTTACTGAGGTTAAACAACTACAATAATCGAAAGCACCATATCCAATGCTAGTGACACTATCTAGAATCGTTACAGAAGACAAACCACGGCATTGATAGAAAGCCTGTTGTCCAATGTTAGTAACGCTATTCGGAATTGTCACAGAGGTTAAACCGATGCAACCGTTGAAAGCCACAAACCCAATGCTGGTGATAGTATTGGGTATAGTAGTGTTTTGACAACCGACAATTAGAGTGTTGGTGGAAGTCTCGATAATGGCATTGCAATTGTTACGGCTATCATATACCATGTTACCTGATTCTACGGACAATGAGGTCAAACCGCTGCAATTTCCGAAAGCACCTTCTCCAATGCTTGTGACGCTATTGCCAATCGTCACAGATGTCAAACCGCTGCAATATAAGAAAGCCCATCTTCTAATACTCGTGACACTATTAGGAATTGTCACAGAGGTCAAACTGCGGCATCCCATGAAAGCGCCTACGCCTATGTTTATTACGCCATCAGAAATCTCTATAGAAGTCAAGCCAGTGCAACCAGAGAAAGCACTCACTCCAATACTAGTGACGCTATTGGGAATCGTTACGGAGGTTAAACTACGGCAATAACAGAAAGCTCCCTGCTCTATGCTGGTGACACTATCAGGAATCGTTACGGATATTAAACTGCTGCAATAAGCGAAAGCTCCCTGTCCTATGCTGGTATATCCATCAAGCATATCGGCGGTAATGACCGATACCTTATCTAAGCCAAGTTCTTTAACTTGCTTTTGCGTTAGAATTTTTTCTTCTTTTTTTTGCATATTATTCCGCTTCTTTCATTAAAATTGGTTCTTAACCCATGTTTCTCTCCAATGTTTATCTGTCTGCACATGATTTGCGCGAACAAATTTTGCAACATGTTTTTGGAATTCGCTTGTTGGAAATTCATTAGCATCACGAACAACAAAACCCTCAATATCTTGTCCTTGTTCTGCTAATTCCTTTTTCTTGTTTTCAAAGGCTTCCATGATTTTATCTTTGTCATAAATGCCTTTATATATTTCCTCAACAACAGGTATTCCAATGGTATCGCAATAATCACGAATGACTTGCCAGCTATAAAATTCCTCATCATTTGCAATTCCAAATACCTGGAAAGAATCATCAATACTGTTAAATTTATACCCAATAGAATGCTTTGCATATAAATTTTCACCAATAATGCGTTCATTATCAGAAAGATATTCAGTATATTTCCATATTTTAGATTTCAACCAATTTTGCCACTTATAACCATTCCCATCTAAAGACCGAGCATGAATATAGCCATCGGGATAAATAGTGGTGTTCTCACCATCCATCTTGATTGTTACCACGACCTCCATTCCCTTGAATTGGTCGTCATTAGGCAATGTCTTATCATCATCTGTTTTGGATTGAGAATAAGGCAAATGATATGTCCTCGGATATTTAATTCGTTCCATTGTTTTTATTATAAGTTCGTCTGCTTTTTAGGGTTTCACACTCTTCTTCTTTAGTCACGACTTTCTATTTTTTAATTTTTCCATCTTTAGTTGTATATACTCCCGCATAACCTCCATGAGGGCTTTTAGTTGCATCTCTATCAATAGCTCGTGCAGTCATTGTGATAGTACCATCTGTAGGTTCACTCCAGGTATCTTTAAATGGAATATTAAGCGGAGTGTACACGTTGTCGAAATCTGATATGTTATTATGGGTAAGAGTATCTCTAATCGCTTGCTTCTCTTTTGCACGAATATTTCTACGCTTTGCGCGATAGAACTCAGTATTACTTCCGCAGCAAACGCCAATTCTTTTTATTTTTGAATAACTTTTACTCATAAATTTTAATTAAATCAGAGGCTTGGCGATTTCTAACAAATCTTCAAAGCAATTCATAAAATCTTCTGCCATTTCTTTTGTGGGGAAAGACAGAGGAGAATTAATAATACAAGAAGATTCTAATTCAATATGGTCAATACAAGGCACATAACAAATATTCCACTGAATACCGTTTCCATTTACCCATGTCCAATCACCAATCCAGTCTTGCCTAATTGACATAAGTTGCATCATAGCGATGAATGGAGCTGCTAGATTAGTTGGAACAATTGCTTTACCTCTATGGTGTAATCCTGTAGTTTGAACTCCGCCACAGTTCCAATCAATTCCTGCGCCATCAAATCCAGTGTTTAATTCCAAATACTCTTTCCAACTTCTTGGTTTAATGTCTTTCCTTTTGAGAATTATTTTCTCTTGTTTGGCACTTTCTTCCCAATCTACTATTTTTCCATCGGGAATTTCAATTGTTAATTCATCTTCTTTCATGTTTGTGTCTGGTATAAAATCTATAACATCATAATTACAGTTATCTGAATTAAGCCTATCGGCTAATCCAGTATTGGTATATAAAATACACAAGAATTTGAATTTGTATGGGTAAATACTAGAAAAATCGCGCTCTAATAAAGTTGATTTAATATTATCATTATTTCTCAATACGAATACTCCTTTCAATTTACCCGAAAGAACATCTTCAAAAAGTTGTTTATTGATTTCCATAACTTATGTGTTAATTATTTTAGTTCTCCAAAGGCGTTAATTTCATCATTAAACAGGAAGTATAAATACTCTTCCCTTGTAAGGTATTCATCAAGTTCGTCTGGCTTCTTCAGCCTATCCTTTGGAATACCCATGTATTCAATACATTGCCTTGGCGTTATAACACCTTTCTCCGCGTCCAAGTGATGCTTTGCGCACAGCGCGGCGCCGTTTGAAAGTATGTAGCCACCATCAGACCACAGGTGCCTATTCATTATATGGTGCGCATCAACCGCGTCGCATTCGCACCCAGGCACGCAGCACTTACCATTTGTTACGCCGAAGACGGCTTTTTTAAATTCTTCTCTGTTCATAACTTACCTACTACAAAAACCGTGCCAAACTATTCAAAATACCGTAACCCATGGTAATTAAAACTACCAATGACGTTATTGAAGTTAATTCCATCACCAGCAAAGCTACCTATCCATTCATTAAGCGGTGTGTGGTTTTCAAGGAGCATATGCGTGTGCGCCATGAAATACGTTTCATACTGTTGTATGTCTATGTCAATATCGTCGTTGTCTGAGTGCGTGTCGAATATATCAAACCGTTCTGCTTCATTTACATTTGATATAAACATACCAGTAAAGAAACCATGAAGATGATTGTTTTCAGCAAACTCGGCAGCCCAGCACCAATGACCTATTACAGTGCGCGCGTGTATCAGATGCACGTTGTTCTCGTGTATAATATACTGGCAAGAATCCCAATTTGGGTGTAAAAGTCCTAGCGATGTTCCGTGCCCGCATAGTATCAGCGTGTCGTCCTCGTTGATTAGCGCGGCCTCTACGGCATCTTCATAGTCATAGTCATTTGGCCCTATTTCGATATAGGTATCCACATGAAAACCATGCCATATTGCCTGAAGCAAGATGGTGTCCCTATCTCCGCTATTTGCATATATTACTGTCATAGTATAATTTTAACAACAAAAATCGTGCCAAACTACTAAAGCGAAACTATTTATGTATAAAATAATACAAGCGAATAATAAAAAAACTGTAAAAAAGCATGAAGGAGTATATTAAATTATTTCAAACCCCAACAAGCGGCGATGGTTATAAGATAAATGACATCCCGTTTACTTCTACGGTTAAGAGCACTAGTCAGAATCTAGTGTGTAATCTTGAAAATAAACGGTTAAAGAAAGTTGAGAATTGGCTTATAATTGAAAATTCCGAGATTGTTATACCGTCTAATGAGATTTGGTACGCCACAACTGATGGAGAACCTATTGACCTTAGTGGTGGCGGAGGCTCAGGAAGTGGCTCAGGAAGCGGGTCAGGCGGCGGATGGCCAGAACATACAAATACCTATGAAGGTGGTAAAGGTGTAATTAAATTTACTGAAGATTTAACAGAAATACCTGATATTGGTTTCGAAAATATTGGAACATTAACTAGTATTGAATTTCCAGATAGTGTCACCAGCATTGGAAGTAGTGCTTTCAATGGTTGCAGCGGTTTGACCTCTGTGACGATTCCCAATAGCGTCACAAGCATTGGAAGTGGGGCTTTCCAAAATTGCAGCGGTTTGACCTCTGTGACAATTCCCAATAGTGTCACCAGCATTGGAGATTATACTTTCTCTGGTTGCAGCGGTTTGACCTCTGTGACTATTCCCATTAGTGTCACCAGCATTGGAGAAAGTGCTTTCGATAATTGCAAAAGTTTGACATCCATAACTATTCCAGATAGCGTCACTAGCATTGGGGAGGAAGCTTTCAGGATTTGTAGCAATTTGACCTCGGTGACGATTGGTAATAATGTCGAAAACATTGGAGAGTATACTTTCCAATATTGTCGCAGTTTGACCTCTGTGACGATTCCTATGAGTGTTACAAGCATTGGAACTGGTGCGTTCTCTGATTGCAGTGGTTTAGTCTCTATTATTGTTGAAAATGGAAATTCAATGTATGATAGCCGTAATAATTGCAATGCGATTATTAAGACAGCAAATAACGAATTAATCAACGGTTGTAAAAATACCATTATTCCAGATAGTGTCACAATCATTGGACGTGAATCTTTCGGTAGTTGCACTGATTTAACTTCTGTGACAATTCCTAATAGCATCACTAGCATTGAACGGGAGGCTTTCTATGGTTGCAGCAGTTTGACCTCTATATCATACACAGGAACAAAGTACCAATGGACTTCTATTACCAAAGGCATTAATTGGCACTTTAAAGTTCCAGCAACAGTAGTTCATTGTACAAATGGTGACGTAAATATTTAATAGATAATTTATGAAAACCTGTATTTGTACAGTAATAAAAAATGAGCATCAATACCTAGATGAGTGGATTCAATACCATCTTCGTCTAGGTATTGATTATATTTTTATTTTTGAAGATATAGATAGTGAGTCTCATAAAGACATTACTGACAAATATGATAGAGTTTCATTATCTTTAATCAAAAATATATTAAATGATGAAGACTATAAAAAAGCTGTCATATTAAAAGAAACAAAAAAACATAATCCACAACACATATATTTTAGAAATGCACTTAACTATATTAAAAACTTAGGTGAATACGATTGGTGTTTTATAATTGATAATGATGAGTTCATAACGTTAGAAAATACCAAAACGCTTCAAGATTCTTTATCTCAATTTGAAAATTATGATGCCGTAATAATTCAATGGGAATGCTACGGAGCGAATGAATACGTAAGTACACCAAATTACAATAAAAATGGGTTAGTACAGACATATTTACTAAAAATTACAGGTTCGTTACCTGATAGGCGTGATTCTTTCGTAAAAACATGTTACAATCTACGAAAGTATACTGATGATATGTTTTATAATCAACATCACCCGAATGATAAATGTAATTGGGTAAATACAAATTTCCAAAAGACATACATAGAACAAACATATAGAAGCATTTATATAAGACATTATGTTACTAAATCTTGGGAAGAATTTGTATATAAAAAAATACAAAGAGGATTTATGTGGGGAGGAACAAGAGGTTTTGATATGTTTTTTAAATCTAATCCAGAATTAAAATGTGTAAAAACTGAACTTATGGAAGCACTTAAAGATGAAATACTAGTAATCCTACCTTATAAACAAAGTAGTGCACAGGGAACTGAACTTGAATTGACATTATCATTATGGAGAAAGAATTGCACTTTTAACTATCATTTTGTAGTGATTGGCGAATATGACAAATCTTTTGAAGAAAAATTTCCTTGGGTTGAGTTTATTGAGTGCCCAACAAAACCCAAAGTAAACGGGCAATACAATCCGCATCTTGATATCCTTAATAAGTACATGACTGTAATAGATAAGTATCAGGATAAATACACAGGCTTTGTATCAATTTGTGATGATGAGTATGCTATTAAGCCATTCACGCTATTTGATATACTCCAAACACATTATCACGCGGAAACATTTACTGGTGTAGAAAAAGCACCAACATCATATTGGAACCATGATAAATGGAAAACAAGGCAATTATTAGATAGAGAAAACTTACAACACGTTAACTATACAACGCATTTCCCGTATTGGTATGATATTAAGAAATTGAGATACGTGGTTGACAAATTTAACTTAATGAACGAGAGCTACGTGCTGGAGGACGTATACTTTAATTACTACGAACACGATAAACCAGTTCTTGATTCTAGAATCAGATTAGGAATATGGGACAGTAACATATACAGAAAAGATTTTCAAAGAGCGCTTGAGAAGCCCGATATTAAATTCATGTGTAATAGTGTAGAAGGGTGGAGTGAAGAATTAGAAGAGAGTCTAAAAAAGTTAATAGACGAACAATAAAGCCGTGCGGTTCAGCACGGCTTTTGCATTAAATTTTATTAAAAATATGCCAAAACGGGCATTTTGAATTATTTTTTATTCACTTTTTCTCTTCTTGTTTTTATATAGTCTAATAATTTTTGGAGTCTCCCTTTTTCTCCACTCATAGTGGTGCGGACTCATCAAACTGAATAATTCCGAGAACTGATTACTACCGCTAAGTCTATAAATTGGAACTTTCTTTTGCCATGTGAATAATCCGTAGAAAAACTCCTTAATGCTTACCAGTATATCTTTCCAATTAAAACATAGATATGCAATAAATCCAATTACAAGCTGTGACAGAAATATCCATCCAAATATCTGAATAACAATCATTTTTCTTTTTTCATTTCTCTTTTTAAGTATTGCCTAACTCGGCCCTTATTATTTATTATTGTTTTTCTATGGTGCTTTTTTCTTTTGTCAATCAAATCACCCTCCCATATACTTTCAAACTTTCTATATATTTTCTTCAGACTTTGTTTCCGCATTGTTGATTTCTTTAGCTAACTGATTCGCTATATGTTTTACTTTCTTATTTTGTGTTATATTCGCTAACGGAAGCAAGCCCGCTATTATTAAGCCAGTCTGCCACTAGGTGCCTATGGCAAAAGTCGCCAGGCTTCTCAAAACACATCATACATGGAATCTTATCTCCAGCGAGTGAGTGCAATGTAGCAACGACATCCTTCGGGCGAAGCTTATCCAACACCTCAGAGTTAAAGCGCTCTATGTAGTACGCCTCATCGTGAGTTTCCTTATACTTTATAAAGAAATCATACTTTGGTGCAAGCATCTTACAGTTCGGTCCGTGGAACCAAAACGGCGGCTTCGCGCATATGGCAATCGGGCAAACATTATCTGGTAACTTTTTCCTTGCTCCGAAGTAACTTGTATATATAATATTATCTGTAATGTACATACATGTTATATAAGTTGTGTGATACTAATTTTCTGTTTCCATCATGCATTACTGGACGTGATTCGCAAAGCACATCTTTTACGCAAGGTATATTTATTTCTGCTAGGTGTTTTGCTTCTTTTATTGATGGTTGTTTTATAGGAGCGGCATAATATTTTCTTAGTTTCATGATTTTATCTTATATAAGTCTCTACTACTCCTTTCTCTCCAGGGTATCTCTTGATGGTCATAAAAGCCTTTGCAAACAAAGCACCAGTGATGGCTGGGCCTGTATCTTGCCTGAAACGCATAGGAGCAAGATTATCTTTATAATAAGCCATCGTATGCGTATTGCGCACATTTGGAATTACAACGTTTTCCATCTTTTATATCTGTACTCATTCTCTATATTTATACGTTTTATTCTTTTGCCGACTCGTTTATATCCTCCTATTGGCATATATGTCATTAGGCCTCGGTACGAGTGAATATCACATGGCATGCTCCAGAACTCCGATATCCTGTTTCCCATTCGCATATTCGATAAATTTATCAAACTCAGCGCGCACGAATTCTTCATTGAACGCACCTGGGTCGTTTATTATATATACAGAATACCCACAAGCTTCAATCTCTTTTATTTTAATCCTATCTCTATTCTGTATCATTGCGAGGCTTATCTTTTTTGATATCTCCTTACTATGCCATGCTCCGTTATATAATATGGCAATCTTTAGACTCGGAATAATAATGTCCGCATCCCATCCATTAAACATCGGAACGTTATTCAGTACTTTATCGGCACCAAAATAATTAAGGCATAGCATGAAAAAGAATATCTCTGCTTTTGACCGTCTGGCGTCGCCTTGTTTAGCAACGCTCAATCGGCCGTTGCGCGATATCCGTTCCCTTGCTTCGTCCGTTAAGAACTCAGCCTCGTGCTCATTGAAATAGTCAGAGCATTTCTTACAGCAGCACTTGCGCGTGTTGGTTCCTTCTCCGCGATGATACCTAAATTCCTTACCGCACACAGGGCAAACACGCATCGGTGTACGCTCTTTACTCTCTTCGCTCTCGTAATATTTACGCATGGATTTTGAGGTGCGCGCTTTCTGTTCGTCAGTTACCTTGCGATGCTTATTACTACATGCATGACAACAGAATCGGCAATCATTTCCATGATTATCTAGGTCTCTCAGTACGCGCGCAATTTCCCATTTACGCTTATAGAATATCTCGCCACACTCTTCACATTTAAGCTTGAGTTTATCATCCGACTTAGCATTATTAAACTCCTCTTCGGTGTATTGTGGTATCATATATTTATAATATATAAAAATTTAACAAATACGGCAACTGCAACCGCCATTGAAATAATAGCTGTTACAAATTATGCTTCGCATTCATTAAATTTTAACTCCAATTGGCCATCATAACAACAAACGACAGTATTATTTTCTTTGCGTTCTTTCGATTCTTTCTCTTTTACATATCTAACAATTGAGTTTACATCATAGAACACTTTCTTGTCTGCGTACCACCCATTTTTACAATATTTTGAGAAACGCTTTTCTGTAAAATAAATTGTTTCATAGCCCATATTCGACAGTGATTCGTATTTAAATACATCTCTTGATATTAGTCTTAAGAAATCTTCTTCACTAAGACGGAAGCTGTATGTGCCTTTACAAAAATGTTGTTCACCTTGGCATTCTATACATAATTTAGCTTTCGATACTAAAAAATCAATTCTTTGTGAGTGCCTATTTGTTGAATTTCCAGTAAGATATTTCAATGATTTCTCTTGCTCAAAGTTAATATTATTATTCTCTAGGGCAACTCTAAGTTCAGTTTCCAGTTTACTACTCTTACACTTAGGGCAGCCTTGCCCTTTTAAATGGTTTTTAGGGAGCATTGAGAACTCACCATGTTTCGGACAAATAATTTTTACTTTTGTATAATTATTAACATAATTAACCTTACTATAGTCATAAACGCGCCCATGAACAGTTTGTGCGTCTTTAATGAAATTTTCATTCCCCTTAGACTGTTCTTCTTGTGATTTTTCCTCAATACATCGAGGACATCCATTTCCTCTCAGGTGTACACCTGCAAGTTGCGAAAACTCTCCATGTTTTTTACAGATAACTTTAATTTTCGACCTAGAGCCAGTATACACTGTTTTTGAATAGTCTAGATTTTGCCCCGCATGAACCTGTTTCGCTTTTTCTATATAAGTCTCAGTAGTCCATGTTAATTCCTGTGAAAGACGTTCATTGTAGCATAGCTTGCACCCGCATCCAGATAAATGCCGACCTGGTGTTTGCCAGAACTCACCATGTTTTGGGCATATTATGCATACCTTATCTCTATATATTCTTTTTACATTAGAAAAGTCAACTCTCGAATAGTCATATTTCCATCCATGAACCTGTCTCGCCAGAAGGATAAATTGAGACCTTGTTATTTTTTTTCTCATTATATATTCTTATTTGACTATATTAATGCTCTCCAAGCATCGCGCTATCTCATTCTTATACACGGTACGTATCTCTGACTCTTTCCTTGTACTAAAGAAGCCGTCAATACAATCCTTTGCATACACACGGTCATCGGCGAATTGGGTATAGATGCGCACGATATCATCTTTAATCTCGTGCATGCTTTTCTTCTCTACTACAGCATCCCACTCTTTGTCTTCCAATTTTGGAATCTCGAAGTGAGGAATATCGTACAGGAATTCAGGCGGAACCCTTACGCAGTAGTCCAATCTATCCTTGCGGCGGTATAGTTCAAAGTCGCCCTTACCCTCAAGAACCATATTATAATCAATGAGCCTGCGTATGTCAGTCTCCAGCTCAAGTCCGCGCGTGTACTGTTTGTTCTGGATGCCAATCTTCTCTGCAATCTTGGCGATAATATCCTTACGCTTGATAAAGGCCCACATTGCCTCGCGCTCGAATACGATGTAGTCGGCGCCACCGAACAGCCATCCGAGATTGCCGCGCACGTTCAACAGCTCAACCCACTGTACATCATAGTTACAGCGGTTATCCCATTGGTTTGCTTTCTTAGCGGCCTTGATGTCGTACGTTGTTTTCGTGCCGTCCTCTCCAATGCAAATGCAATCAATGTGCTTCCACATATCTTCGGCGGTTGTAGATGTAATCCACTTTCCAGGCAGTCTGTTTGAAATGGTTATAAATCCGTTAATCTCCTTACGAAGGCCATCACGCCCAGCCTTCATTGATTTCTCACTTTTCATATATAATAAGCGAATAAACTATACAATATAAACTAAAATTTAAATACACTTAATACCCTACAAAAACCGTGCCAAACTTGAACGTCATGTGTAGAAAATATTCACAAAAATCCAAAAGTACTTTTGTTTCGCGCGCGCGTTATTATATATTCTCTTTAATAGAATACTATTTATAATATAAAGATAATAAATAATAGATAATAAATAAGAATAATATATATATTATTAAACGCAAAAATGAAAAAGCAAACAATTAAAGTAACAGGCTCTGAGCTAACTGGTCTGATTAGCGAGGCCGTTAACGAGTACAGGTCTGAAACTGGAGATGGAGACAGACGTTATATAAGACCAAATGGCCGTTTTTCAATCGACAACCAAGACGGAGACTGGATGAGCAGTGGTAAGATTCATATCAATCCTGAAATTAGAAATTATGCAGGAAGAGACAAAGAGATAGGAAAAAGGTCCAGTGATAATTTCCGTGGAAGAAAGTTTCACGACGATATGCCTCACCTGTCAGGTACGCTAGCGAACGGGAAGGCTGCGATTATATTTGATGAGCTTGGTATGAGTGATATACTTGATAGCATGGATAAGATATCCGCTGAAGGAATTATTGAAAATCACCCAGAAGTTGAATGGACTGATTCTGAAAAGGAAAAACTATTGGAAATTAAATCATTGCTAAGTGAGCTTCATTCAAAATTATTTAATTTGGCCAAGTTGACAAAGGAAGAAGGTAATGAAAAGCGTGGCTATGATGGCCCAAAGAAAGTCGATAGCCAAAAGGAAGACTGGCAATTATCTGAATCAAAAAAAGGTTCTAAAAAAATGATGACGGAATCGCAACTTGTCAGCCACATATACGAAAAAGTCAAGAAGCACTTAAATGAAGAAATCGACTGGGGAGGAGTAAGAAACTGGGCAGCAGAACACGGATACAGTAAGGCCGATATCTATGGGGATGGCGGGCAAGAAGAAGCAGGAGAACCATTGTTGTACAATTTCCCAGAAGAAATAGAAAGCAGACTTAGCAAAGAATACGACAAAACTATTTTACAGTCAGGAGAACAACCTAGGTCTCTCTCCCCAGAAGAAGAAAGAT
>Ga0256407_10009371_pt1 | contig 14037 bp, 13 predicted proteins | sample RumenRJG_04DNA_FD_193489 | JGI IMG/M metagenome (GOLD analysis project Ga0256407, IMG submission 193489) | Bovine rumen microbial communities from Lethbridge, Alberta, Canada - RJG_04 | ecosystem: Host-associated > Mammals > Digestive system > Stomach > Rumen | place: Canada: Alberta... | reverse complement strand
GTAGTTACAAAGAATTTTTCTAAAAACTCTAATAAATTTTGGTTTTTTCCTCGCTTAATAGTAACTTTGCAGCATGATGAAACAAATTTGCAAACTGATTTCCGACTACATGGGCTTTTTGGTGCTACTGGCAGCTATAGTGGCGCTCATCATGCCCAACGCATTCAGTGGTATTAATCCCACTGTTATCAATCCGTTGCTGGGTGTCATCATGTTCGGCATGGGTATGGCCCTGCGAATAGACGACTTCCGCATTGTGTTCAGCCGTCCGAAGGATGTCATCATCGGCTGTATGGCACAGTTCACCATCATGCCTCTGCTGGCATGGGCACTGTCGCAGCTCTTCTCGCTTGACGAGGCACTGGCTGTGGGTGTGGTGCTTGTAGGCTGCTGTCCGGGTGGTACTGCCTCAAACGTGATAACCTATTTAGCCAAGGGCGACTTGGCGCTATCGGTAGGCATGACGGCAACCTCTACCCTACTGGCTCCTGTGCTGACTCCGCTGCTTGTCTGGTTTTTGGTAGGTAAATCAGTCGATGTCAATGTGTTAGGTATGTTGCAGAGTATCCTTTGGGTGGTCATTCTACCCATTGCGGCAGGACTCATTGTCAAGAGCATCTGGCCGAAGTTCACCGAGAAGGCAACGGCCTACCTGCCAGCAGTGTCATCGCTTACCATCGCCTTCATCGTGCTTATCATCATCGCTGCCAATGCGCAGAAGTTGTTGACAGGTGGTGCTACCATCATAGTGGTGGTCATCCTCCATAACATCTGCGGACTTGGGTTAGGCTATTTGACGGGCCGGCTGTTGCGACTGCCTGATACCAAGCGGCGTGCCATCAGCATTGAGGTGGGTATGCAGAACAGCGGTCTGGCCTCCAGCCTCGCCACGCTGCATTTTGCCGCCTACCCAATGGCCACTATCCCCGGTGCAATATTCAGCGTTTGGCACAATATCAGCGGTGCCATTGTTGCTCGTCTATATGCAAGACAATAGCGTGCGAACCACATATTAATATTGTGAGCAGTAATGGTTGCAACTTTTTTCCTTTCATTATTATACATTTTCGAAAATTATTTGTACCTTTGCACGCAAAATAAAAATGTAAGAACAACACTTAATAATAAAGACTTATGTCCAACAACAACATTGTAGGTTCTAAAATCAAAGGAATCAGAGAATCGAAGAACCTCACCATCGAGGAAATTTCAGAACGTAGCGGGTTGTCTGTAGAGCAGATTAACTCCATTGAGAATGACCAAAACCTGCCCTCGCTGGGTCCGCTAATCAAAGTGGCCCGTGCACTGGGTGTGCGACTGGGAACATTCATGGATGACAACGATGCCTTAGGGCCTGTAGTTACACGCGCCAAGGACCGTGAGGCAGACAGCAGCATCAGTTTCTCGAACGGTGCCGTTGATGCCCGCAAGCACATGGAGTACCACCCACTGGCTCAGCAGAAGGCCGGACGCCACATGGAGCCGTTCATCATCGACATCAACCCCTCTGACGACTTGGAATACAAGCTCTCCCATCATGAGGGCGAAGAGTTCATCTACGTCATGGAAGGTGAACTGGAGGTAGACTACGGCAAGGAGAAATATTCTCTGTTGCCCGGCGACAGCATCTACTATGACAGCATCGTCAAGCACCACGTGCACAGCGCCCCCGGCAAGTCGGCCAAGATTCTCGCCTTAGTGTATATTCCATTCTAAAGAATTGAAAAGTTGAAAGATTGAAGAATGGAAATGAGTAGCGTGAAATTAGATATGGCAGGCCGTCCGCTGCCAGACAGGACATATCCCGCAGAGACGGGCAGTAAGGGCTATCAGCTCTCAGAGCGCACCCTCGGACAGTGGCTCGAGCACTGGGCTGAGACGACACCAGACAAAGAGTACATTGTCTATTCGGATCGCAACCTGCGCTTTACATGGAAGACGTTCAACGAGCGTGTAAACAATCTGGCCAAGGGCCTGATAGCCATTGGCGTAAAGAAAGGTTCCAACGTTGGCATCTGGGCTACGAACGTGCCCGACTGGCTGACATTCCTCTATGCAACAGCCAAGATCGGCGCCGTGCTGGTAACGGTGAACACCAACTACAAACAGGCCGAACTGGAATACCTGTGCAAGGACTCGGATATGCACACACTGTGCATCACGGACGGCACCTGGGACTGCAACTATGTTGACATGACGTACACCATGCTGCCCGAGCTGCGCGAGTGCGAGCGCGGTCACCTGGACTCTGAACGTTTCCCCTTCCTGAAGAACGTAGTATTCATCGGCATGGAGAAGTATCGCGGTATGTTCAACACCGCAGAACTGTTGCTGCTGGGCCAGAATATCGAGGACGAGGAGTTGCAGGAGGCCAAGAGCCAAGTGTCCTGCCACGATGTATGTAACATGCAGTACACCAGCGGCACTACGGGATTCCCCAAGGGTGTTATGCTGACCCACTATAACATTGCCAACGACGGCTACTTCACGGGCGAGAACATGGGATTCACCCAGGATGACAAACTCTGCGTCTGTGTACCCCTGTTCCACTGTTTCGGTGTCGTACTGGCTACCATGAACTGTCTGACGCACGGATGTACGGAGGTGATGGTGGAGAAGTTCGACCCGCTGGTGGTGCTGGCCTCCATCCATAAGGAACGCTGTACCGCTGTTTATGGTGTACCGACCATGTTCATAGCCGAGTTGGACCACCCCATGTTCGATATGTTCGACCTCTCCTGTCTGCGTACGGGCATCATGGCCGGCTCGCTCTGTCCTGTAGAACTGATGAAGCGCGTCAGCGAGAAGATGTTCCTCACCATCACCAGTGTCTACGGACTGACAGAATCGTCGCCAGGTATGACTCAGACCTGCCTGAATGACTCGTTCGAGCAGCGCTGCACCACCGTAGGCCGCGACTATCCGTTCGTAGAGGTCAAGGTGCTTGACCCAGAGACCAACGAGGAGTGTCCCGTGGGTGTTCAGGGCGAGATGTGCTGCCGAGGCTTCAACGTGATGAAGGGCTACTACAAGAACCCCAAGGCTACGGCTGAGGTCATTGACAAGAACGGATTCCTGCACTCAGGCGACCTGGGTGTGAAGGACGAAAACGGGTTCTACCGCATCACAGGACGCATCAAGGACATGATTATCCGCGGCGGCGAGAACATCTATCCGCGCGAAATCGAGGAGTTCCTCTACCATATGCCTGGCATCAAGGACGTACAGGTAGCAGCCGTTCCCTCTAAGAAATACGGTGAGGCCGTTGGTGCTTTCATCATTCTGCACGAGGGTGTCAAGATGGAGCCAGAAGACGTACAGGAGTTCTGCCGTGGTAAGATTGCCCGCTACAAGATTCCAAAGTATGTATTCTTCATCGACCAGTTCCCACTGACGGGTTCAGGCAAGATACAGAAGTTCAAACTGAAAGAGATGAGCCTTGAACTGTGTAAACAGCAAGGCATCGAAGTCATATAATCAATTCCTAAAACAAAACGAATAAAACTATGCAAAGTGACCCCAAGCAGTGCCTATACTGCACCAACAACCAGACCCAGAAGGATCTGATGATTGAGTTTGCGCAGCTGCGCGTATCTCGTGCCTTCCTGTTCAAGGAGCAGACCTATCGCGGCCGTTGCCTCGTAGCCTACAAGGACCACGTGAACGACCTGAACGAACTGTCAGACGAAGACCGTAATGCCTTCATGGCCGACGTAGCACAAGTGACCCGCGCCATGCAGAAGGCATTCAATCCCGAGAAGATCAACTATGGTGCCTACAGTGACAAGCTGTCACACCTGCACTTCCACCTGGCTCCCAAATATGTGGACGGCCCCGACTATGGCGGAACATTCCAAATGAACCCAGGTAAGGTGTATCTTTCGGATGCTGAATATCAGGAGCTGATTGACAAAATCAAGGCTTGCCTTTAATCCCTTTTCGGCGGAATAACGATTTAACGAAAAACGAATATGGCAATCGTAAAACCATTCAAAGGCATCCGTCCGCCAAAAGAACTGGTGGAGCAGGTTGAGAGTCGCCCTTACGACGTACTGGACTCAGAAGAGGCCCGTGCCGAGGCTGGTGACAACGAGAAAAGTCTGTATCATATCATCAAGCCCGAGATAGACTTCCCCATAGGCACATCGGAGTACGACCCACGCGTCTATGAGAAGGCTGCCGAGAATTTCCAGAAATTCCAGGACAAGGGCTGGTTAGTACAGGACGAGCAGGAGCATTACTATATCTACGCCCAGACCATGCAGGGCAAGACGCAGTATGGCCTCGTGGTATGCGCTCATACTGACGACTACCAAAAGGGCAATATCAAGAAGCACGAGCTGACGCGTCGCGACAAGGAAGAAGACCGCATGAAGCACGTCCGCGTGAACAATGCCAACATCGAGCCGGTGTTCTTCGCCTACCCTGACAACAGTGTACTCGACGAGCTCATCATGCGCTATGCCAAGACGACTCCCGAGTACGACTTCATAGCTCCTATTGACGGCTTCCGACACCAGTTCTGGGTCATCAACGACGCCAAGGACATGGAGACCATCACACAGGAGTTCAGCAAGATGCCCTCGCTGTATATCGCTGACGGGCATCATCGTTCAGCAGCAGCAGCATTGGTGGGTCAGGAGAAGCAGCAACAGAATCCCAATCACAAGGGCAACGAGGAGTACAACTACTTCATGGCTGTCTGCTTCCAGGCCTCACAACTGACCATTCTGGACTACAACCGCGTGGTTAAGGACTTGAACGGACTGAGTTCAGAGGAATTCCTGCAGAAACTACAGCAGCACTTCGTGGTAACAGACAAAGGTACGGATATCTATAAGCCCCAGCAGTTGCACGAGTTCTCGCTCTATCTGGACGGACATTGGTACAGCCTCATGGCTAAGGAGGGAACATACAACCCCAACGATCCCATTGGTGTGCTGGACGTTGACATCTCGAGCCGACTGATTCTGGATGAGATTCTGAACATCGGTGACCTGCGCTCATCGAAACGTATCGACTTCGTGGGTGGTCTGCGTGGACTGGGTGAACTGAAGCGTCGCGTAGACTCTGGCGAGATGCGTGCAGCACTGGCCCTCTACCCTGTCACCATGAAGCAGATTATGGATATTGCCGACTCTGGCAAGATTATGCCACCCAAAGCGACGTGGTTCGAGCCGAAGCTGCGTTCAGGACTGGTCATTCACAAGCTGAGTTAGGCTTGACTAGTTTTAACTAGTTTGACTAGTATAACTAGAAAAAGGAGATGACTGACGAATTCAAGACCATAGCGACTACAAGCGAGGGATATTACACCGAGAAACGGAGTAAGTTCCTCGCTTTTGCCCATCCTGTCAGGAGTGTCGACGAAATCAAAGAGCTGCTGGCAGGTTATCGGAAAAAATACTATGACGCACGCCATGTTTGCTATGCCTATATGTTGGGGGCTGAGCGTACGGAGTTTCGTGCCAACGACGACGGAGAGCCTTCATCGACAGCCGGCAAGCCCATCCTCGGACAAATCAACAGCAACGAGTTGACAGACATCCTCATCGTGGTAGTACGCTACTATGGAGGTGTCAACTTAGGCACCAGCGGACTCATCGTTGCCTATCGCGAGGCTGCTGCTGACGCACTGGCCCATGCCACCATAGAGACACGACAGGTAGAGGAGGTTGTCAAATATTCGTTTGCCTACCCCCAGATGAACGACGTGATGCGCATTGTCAAGGATATGAATCCTCGCATTCTTTCACAAACTTACGACAACACCTGCGAGATTGTCCTAAGCATCCGAAAAAGCGAGGCTGACCAACTTCGCAGTCGCCTCGCCAAATTATTATAACACGTTTATTGTTAAAGGCTTGGACTTTTCAAGCCAAACAGTTATAGTTCGATAATCGTTTCCTCAAACTGCCCGTCCTTGTTAATCACGAAACGCCGTGAGTTCAACAACTCTGGCTCCTGGTCCTGACGATGTGACTGGTAGTACAACAACAACGTAATTTCATATTTGCTCGTGATGTAGTACTCCATATAGGTCTCTCCGTAGTCGTCAGTCCGCTCGTTGTCCTTCTTCTCGTAGATGGTCAGTTGGTCAATGGGCTGATGTTTCTTGTCCATTGTGAAGAGCATCAGACGTGGTGTGACGGAGTCTACCATCTCAGCCACCATCATCACCTGACGACGATAGGCCGAGGGAAGTCCCAAGGCTTTCAGCTTGGCACTGGCAGGATAGCCGAAGATCTCGTTGATGGCCATGGGAACAGGTGAGAAATGTCCAATCTCCCAGATTTCAGCTCCTGCAGACTTGATGGGCAGTGTATGAATACCCAACGTGTCGAACCAGGCTTCCACTGGGTCATGGTAGATGCCAGCCTTCTGCTGTATCTCCTTCACCTGTTCTGCCTTGCGGATACTGTCGACCATCTCCATATAATAGGCCGCATCGCGCTTTTTGCCTCCACACGATATCATGAAGAGTGCCAGCGAAGCCAGCACTCCAAGAATTACCTTATTATATAATGTGGTCTCCACAACCAGAAACGAATCTTAGAAGGGCAGATCGTCAGCAGAGCCCTCACCTGCAGGTTCCTGGGCAGGAGGGAACGGAGCAGCACTTGGGGCAGCCTGCTGGGGAGGGAACGGAGCAGCACCAGCCATAGGAGCAGCAGCCACAGGAGCAGCACCACGAGAGACATTGTAGGCACGGATTTCGTTAAACCAACGGCCATTATACTCGTGAGCGTCTATGTCAAAACTTACGGTAATGTCCTCACCCATCTGTATATTGAACTGTTTGATACGATCCTCACCAAAAATACGGAACAGACACTTGCGCGGATACTGTCCAGGAACCTCGATAACATATTCCTGCGACATCCACGGATTACCCGTACGTTGTGAAACACCACTGTTTGCCGGTAATACGGCAATTACTTTTCCTGTTAAATCCATAGTTGTTATTACCTTAATTTGATTATTGTTTTCGTTTTCAGAATGCGAAATTACGGAAAATATTCCAAAAATGAGAATTTTTAAGCAAATATTTTTGTGATTGAGCAATTCTTTTTGTATTTTTGTAGTCAATTTGAAGAAATAGTACTAAAAACAGAAATACTCATGAGATTTACCGTATCAAGTACTGCACTTAGCAGTAAGCTGAATGCTCTCTCGAGAGTCATCAACAGCAAGAACTCTCTGCCCATTCTGGCAGACTTTGTGTTTGACATCAACAATGGCATACTTCAACTAACGGCCTCCGACAGCGAGAACGTCATGAAGACACAGATCGAGTTAACCGAAGTGGACGGCGACGGACGCTTTGCAGTCGGCAACCACGACCTGCTGGAGGCTGTGAAGGGCTTCTCGGAGCAGCCCCTTACCTTCGATATTGACCAACAGGCCAACATAGCCAAGATTTCCTATCAGAACGGTCTCTTCTCGCTGCCTGTAGAGAGTGCCGACGAGTTCCCGATGACCCAGAGCGTCAGCGAGGGTGCAACAGAGATAGTCATTCCCAACGCCCTGCTTGCAGAGAACATCAATCGCACCCTGTTTGCTACTGCCCAGGACGAGTTGCGCCCAGTGATGAACGGTATCTATTTCGACCTCACCAGCGAGTGTCTGGCACTGGTAGCCAGCGACGGCCACAAACTGGTACGCAACAAGATTCTATCCATACATAGCGACCAGCCTGCCTCGTTCATCCTGCCTAAAAAGCCCGCCTCGCTGCTGAAGAACCTGTTAGGCAAAGATGGCGGAGACGTCACCATTCGTTTTGACGAGCGCAACGCACATATCAACTATGGCGATGGAGAACTCATCTGCCGACTGATTGAAGGCCGCTACCCCAACTATAACTCTGTCATTCCACAGAACAACCCCAACTTGCTGACTGTCGACCGTCTGTCGCTGTTGGCAGCCCTGCGCCGTGTACAGCCCTTTGCCAACGACTCCAGCAACCTGATTCGCTTCCACGTGGAAGGCGGCACCCTGCAGTTGGACGCTGAGGACTACGACTTCTCAAAGACGGCTACAGAGCGTATGCTGTGCGAGTATAACGGCCAGCCGATGAGCATTGGCTTCAAGGGTTCGTCGTTCATCGAGATTCTGAGTAATTTCGACTGTCAGGAAGTTATCATCCAGCTGGCTGATCCCAGCCGTGCAGGACTGGTGCTGCCCTCAGAGCAGCCTGAGAATCAAGATGTGCTGATGCTCATGATGCCCATGCTGATTAATGATTAACTGACAGTTTAGGAAATGAAACTGAATCTACAGAAACCACTTGTCATTTTCGACTTGGAGACGACGGGCCTTGACATTGTCAAGGACCGCGTCATCCAGATTTCTTATATCAAAATCTATCCCGACGGACGCGAGGTGCGTGGCAACGAACTCGTCAACCCTGAGAAACCCATTCCCAACGAAGTGGCGCAACTGACCGGCATCACCAACGACGATGTCAAGGACAAGCCGACTTTCAAGCAGTTGGCTGCCAAGATAAGCGAGGTGTTCACAGGTGCCGATATTGCAGGGTTCAACTCGAACCACTTCGACGTTCCCCTGCTGGCAGAGGAGTTCTTGCGTGCAGGCATCGACTTCGACTTCTCCAAGTGCAAGCTGATAGACGTGCAGACCATCTTCCACAAGATGGAGCGTCGCAACCTTGCTGCTGCCTATAAGTTCTATTGCGGACGCAAGATGGAAGAAGACTTCGAAGCCCATCGTGCCGACCAGGACACTGAGGCCACCTATCGTGTACTGATGGGCGAGCTGGACAAGTATGCTCCAGGAGCCAACGAAGACCCTGAGAAGGTGCTGGAAAACGACATGCAGGCGCTGGCCGACTTCTCGAAGCAGAACGACAATGTGGACTTTGCAGGCCGCATTGTGTGGGCTGATGTCAACGGCAAGCGCACAGAGGTGTTCAACTTCGGCAAGCATAAGGGACTTCCTGTGGCAGACGTGCTACGCATGGACCCTGGCTACTACAGTTGGATACTGGGTGGCGATTTCACGTACAACACCAAGCAGGTGCTCACCCGCATCCGCCTGCGCGAAGCACAGAAGAATTAAGAAATTAAGAGAGATTGTCTGCCGGAACTATGTTGAAAGGTAAAAAGATTGTTTTGGGCATCACGGGTAGCATTGCTGCCTACAAGGCTTGTCTGATTATCCGCGGACTTGTCAAGGCGGGTGCCGAGGTGCAGGTGGTCATCACCCCTGCCGGTAAGGAATTCATTACTCCCATCACGCTGTCTGCGCTGACCCAGAAGCCCGTCATCAGCGAGTTCTTCTCGCAACGTGACGGCACCTGGCACTCACACGTTAAGCTGGGGCTATGGGCTGACGCTATGCTCATTGCCCCCTGTACAGCCTCTACCTTGGGGAAGATGGCCAACGGAGTGGCAGACAACATGCTGGTGACTACCTATCTGTCAATGAAAGCCCCTGTGTTCATTGCACCTGCTATGGACCTCGACATGTACCAGCACCCCACCACCCAGCAGAACATGGAACGGCTGCGCTCCTTCGGCAACCACATCATTGAGCCCCAAAGCGGCTTCTTGGCCTCTGGACTGGAAGGCAAGGGACGCATGGAGGAACCTGAGAACATCGTCAATTATCTGGACCAGTTTTTTGAGCCAAAAGACCTGCAGGGCAAGAAAATCATGATTACTGCAGGTCCCACGTATGAGAAGATTGACCCTGTGCGCTTCATTGGCAACTACTCCAGCGGCAAGATGGGCTTTGCTCTGGCTGAGGAGTGTGCCCGTCGTGGAGCAGAGGTGACGATGATTGCCGGGCCAGTCCACATCCAGAGTCCCATTGTCGACAGTCAATGCCGACTGGTGAGCTTAGAGAGTTGTGAAGAGATGTATCAAGCAGCCACCAAGGCTTTCCCTGAGCAAGATGCTGCCATACTCTGTGCAGCAGTTGCAGACTTCCGCCCCGAAACTGTTGCAGACCAGAAAATCAAGCGCGAGGGTGACGACTTGGTCATCCGCCTGAAGCCCAATCCTGACATTGCCGCCCAACTGGGCAAGATGAAGCAACAGCAGGTGTTGGTGGGCTTTGCCCTTGAGACCAACGACGAACAGACCAATGCCCAGAAAAAGCTGGACAAGAAAAACCTCGACTTCATCGTGCTGAACTCGCTGCGCAACGAAGGCACCTGCTTCCGTTCAGACGAAAACAAGATTAGCATCATCTCACGCGACGGACAGCAAGACTACGAACGCAAGCCCAAGGCCGACGTTGCACGTGACATCATTGACGAACTGGCACGCCGCCTATAGGTCCTGCCAGCACAGAAACATCAGAACTTAGGGTAAATCCGAGAAATGCTTGCGTGCTTTGGCATAATACTGCCAGAGGAGCGAGAACGGACGTCGTTCAGCAATGACGTTCTCTACACGTGTAGCCTGTATCTGACGACGATCCTCCTCAAAGTCCTTACGCCACTGGGAGAATGCCCGACGGGCACGATAGATGGCAAGGAAGTCACCCACATTGCGATTCAACAACAACGTCTCCCACGCAGCCAGATAGTCCAAGAACCAACGCCAGCGCATCACGTGGTCCAGCTCCGAGTCGGGCAGACACTTGTAGAGCATTGTCAGGTTGTTGCGGAAGTTCAGGAAGGTCTTCATCGGATTCGACTTGGGCAGCGTACCTCCTCCCACATGGTAGACGTAGCTCTCTGGCAAACAGTATATCTTGCGTCCACGAATGCGCAGACGCCAGCAGAGGTCTATCTCCTCGTTGTGTGCAAAGAAACGACCGTCCAGCCCCCCACAGTCCCAATAGTCTTTGGAGCGTATCATCAGCGCTGCACCAGTGGCCCACAGCACCTCTGCCTGATAGTCGTATTGCCCATTGTCTGCCTCCACCGTATCAAAGATGCGTCCGCGGCAGAACGGATAGCCATAGCGGTCCAGATATCCCCCACTCGCCCCAGCATACTCAAACATATCCTTATTATATATAGACAGCAACTTGGGCTGACAGGCTGCCACCTCCGGGTGTACGTCCATGAACTCGATGAGAGGCGTCAGCCAGTGGTGCGTCACCTCGATGTCCGAGTTCAGCAACAGGTAGTATTCTGCCTCCACCTGCTTCAGCGCCTTGTTATAGCCCTCAGCAAAGCCCCAGTTCTTGTCCAGCACAATGGTTCGCACTTCAGGGAACTGACTACGCAGCAGCTCCAACGAGTCGTCCGTCGAGGCATTGTCAGCCACATAGACAGCAGCCTCTTCACGCGAATAGTTCAGTACTGTAGGCAGATACTGTGCCAGCATCTTGGCCCCGTTCCAGTTCAATATGACAATAGCAACCTTTTCCATCTTATTTCTCAACCATTAACGCAGTCTTGTCGCGATTAAAGTCCCCCAGACGCACTTTCAGCACCTGGTTGTCATATTCCTCACGGGCCTCGACAGGCGACAACTCCACACGAATATAGTTCTTGGTGAATCCATGCATGGCACGACCTCGGACAGCCTTTTCGAACAGCACCTCTGCCTCCTGACCTCTGTGGCGCTCATAGAAGGCCAGTGTCTTCTCGTCCGACAGTTCCAGCAGGCGCTGGCTGCGCTGCCGTTTGTCCTGATCACCCACCACATAGGGAATACTCAGGGCCGACGTGCCTGGACGCTCAGAATAAGGGAAGACGTGCAACTGCGTCACATCGAGCTGGCTCAGGAAGTCGTACGTCTCCTCAAAGCACTCAGGCGTCTCTCCCCTGCATCCCACCATCACGTCAACACCAATGAAGGCGTCAGGCATCACAGCCTTGATGCGATGTATCTTGTCAGCAAACAGCTGGCGGTCGTAGTGGCGATGCATCAACTTCAGCACAGTATCGCTACCACTCTGCAAGGGAATATGGTAATGGGGCATGAAGGCACGACTTTGGGCACAGTAGTCTATCAACTCGTCACTGAGCAGGTCAGGCTCCAGACTGCTGATGCGATAGCGCTGAATGCCTTCCACACCGTCCAGGGCCTTCACCAAGTCAATAAACCGCTCGCCTGTGGTCTTGCCGAAGTCGCCGATGTTCACACCCGTCAGCACAATCTCCTTGCCACCCTCACGCGCAGCCTCCTCAGCCTGTGCCACCAGCGAGGCAATGGTTGGATTGCGGCTGAAGCCTCGGGCGTAGGGAATGGTACAATAGGTGCAGAAGTAGTCACAGCCGTCCTGCACCTTCAGGAAGTAGCGCGTCCTGTTTCCACGCGAACAGCTGGGTGCAAAGCTCTTGATATCCTTGGTCTTCACAGTTTTGAACGACGCTATATGATCACGTCCTACACAACCGTCGCGTTTTACAAAGCCATCACTCAGAAACTGGATGAGGTTTGCTTTCTCATTACTGCCCAGCACCAGGTCTACACCTTCTATATGTGCCACCTTCTCAGGCTCCAGCTGAGCATAGCAGCCCGTCACCACGACAAAGGCGCCTGGATTCTCGCGCACCAGCCTGTGGATGGCCTGCCTGCACTTATGGTCAGCCACCTCCGTCACAGAACACGTATTGATGAGACAGATGTCAGCCTGCTCACCCTTTTCTGCCGTCTGTACGCCCATCTGCTGAAGCATCTTGCCAAAGGTAGACGTCTCAGAGAAATTCAACTTGCAGCCTAATGTGAAATAAGCAGCCTTTTTGCCTTGAAAAGCAGCGGTATCTATCATATATTAATATAAGGTGTACTTTAACAGGGGACAAAGGTACACAAAAAAATGCATTTTTACCCCTTTTTTAGCAATTATTCAGATAAGTGTATTTTTTACGAGAATTTTAACATTTCGTAAATCATTGATTTATAACACCTTGCGAAAAAGTTACAAAATTCAACAAAAAAAAGTCACAAAAAAAAGAACAACGTATCAAAAAAATGCCTAACTTTGCAGCGTTTTAATAAACAAATGATTGTTTTACAGATTTAAAAAGCATTAGAAAAATGAAGAAATTAGTATTTATGTTCGTAGCTGTTGCAGCTATCTCTTTCGCTTCTTGTGGTAACAAGACCGCTCAGGCCGAGGCTGTTGATTCAGATTCAATCGCAGTTGTTGACACTGCTGCTGCTGACACTGTTGCTGCTGACACCGTAGCTGCTGATACTGTTGCTGCTGACAGCGTAAAGTAATTAGTACGAACTAATGAGAGAATCACCGCCGGACACAGTCCGACGGTTTTTTGTGCCTTAGCCTGGCAGACATGAAAAATCCCGATTGCTTGATGGCAACCGGGATTCAACAGTTATAATACTTATGATTTGCTTTACAGCGGTATTATTCTTCAGCAGCAGCCTCTTCCTGAGCAGGAGCCTCAGCAACGGGAGCCTCTTCAACAACAGGAGCAGCCTCTTCCTTCTTCTCCTCAACGGGAGCGTTCTCAGCAACAACCTTCACAGGAACCTCAACGGTAACCTCCTTGTGGAAGTGCACCAGAGCAACGAAGTCACCAATAGTCTTGGCATCCTTCATGGTGATAATCTTACGATCAATCTCATGACCCAGCTTCTTCAGCTCCTCAGCCACCTGATTGGCACCTACAGAACCGTACAGCTGACCCGTAGCGCTCACCTTAGCGGCAATGCACAGGGCAACATCCTTGATAGCCTCAGCCTTCTTCTCAGCGTCAGCCTTCAGGGCAGCCAGCTTGTGGGCCTGCTGCTTCAGGTTCTCAGCCAAAATCTTCTTAGCCATCGGAGAAGCGATAACACCCTTACCCTGAGGAATCAGGTAGTTACGGCCATAGCCAGACTTCACATTTACGATATCGTTCTTAAAACCCAGACCGATAATATCTTCTTTCAGTATAATTTCCATTTCTTGCGTCCTCCTTATTTTACTTCATCATGTCAGTTACGTAAGGCAGCAGAGCAATCTGGCGGGCACGCTTTACGGCCTGAGCCACACGGCGCTGATACTTCAGAGAGGTACCGGTGATACGACGGGGCAGAATCTTACCCTGCTCGTTCAGGAACTTCTTCAGGAACTCGGGATCCTTGTAGTCAATGTACTTGATAC
>Ga0256407_10009370_pt1 | contig 14038 bp, 11 predicted proteins | sample RumenRJG_04DNA_FD_193489 | JGI IMG/M metagenome (GOLD analysis project Ga0256407, IMG submission 193489) | Bovine rumen microbial communities from Lethbridge, Alberta, Canada - RJG_04 | ecosystem: Host-associated > Mammals > Digestive system > Stomach > Rumen | place: Canada: Alberta... | reverse complement strand
ATAGAAATCCATTCTTTGTTTTCCTTTCCTGGAAGACAAAGGCTCGGGGTACTGGGCTGTACACTATGGGGTAAGGAGACTTTAGCCTTACCCCTAGTGTGTACAGTACAGATATTACCGTGTGTACAGACATATATATTTATCTATATATAAAGCCTTTGTCCCTTCCACATGGACAAAGGGAAATTCCCCTTTGTCTGTCCATTTAGTCTTTCCGGCCCACAACGCCATTTGAGAGCCAATAAGTGTCCTCAAATTCATTCAAATATCGTCGGACGGTCTTGTCTGAAACGCCCATGATTTTAGCAAGTTGTGATACCCGAACAGGTGGTTCTGCGCGGCATTGCTTGTAGGCACTATCGAGTGCATCTTTACGCTCTTCCTGTGTGGTGCGATTAGGACTGTGAGCGAGGTTCGCCGAGTGACTTCCCAAAGGATGGTATTCCTTCAACGTCCCGGTCACATCAACAGAGTGGATGGGATACTCAAACCAGAAATCAACCGGTTCCTTGCTTTTAAACTCTCGGAGAGAGAACTCCATCCTCCATGCAGTAGCAATGCCATCGCTCCCATCTGGGTGTCCCAGGTCCATCAGGTCAAGCTGAATCATATCAAGCTGCGCATCAGGATCTCTTGCGAACACCCCGGAACCGGAGGCTCTGTCGATGGCACGTTTGTTACCTTGCGCACCTTTTGAGTGATGATGGCAGTAGATTACCGAACACCCTGTCTCATTACAGATTTTGTCGAACTGGTTAGCGAACCTGCCCATATCGGATGCATTGTTCTCATCACCCATAATGACCTTGTAGATGGGGTCAATGATAATGGCATCGAAGTGGTCGTTGCGAATCCTTCGTATCAGTTTCGGCACCAGTTCATCGAGGGGTACTGCATGACCACGAAGGTTCCAAATCACGATATCGTCCGTGTGGTTCATGGGCCACATCCGGCAACGATAAATCCGAAGAAACCGATGGATAGCACTGGCAGGATCAATTTCGAGATTTACGTAGAGCACTCTCCCCTTCTCGCATGTCATTCCAAGCCAGGGTCGACCTTCCGCAATTGCGATGGCAAGCTCCATCAAAAGGAAACTCTTACCCGCTTTGGATGATCCGGCAATAAGCATCTTGTGACCTTTTCGGAGGACACCTTTAATGAGTGGTTTCGGCAGAGGTGGAGGGTTATCCTGCACATCCATCAGGGTTGCCATGGGTGGCAGCTCATCGGAGACACCTTCTACGAAATCCATCCAATCGTTCCATGACTTTCGACCGATGTTGGTGTCTACCAGGTATTGACGGTTTCCGTTTCGAGTGACACCCGGCATCCTGGACAAGCGAGAAGGATTGCGGTTTTGCTTGTCGATGGAAACACCATGCTTTTCGAGGAAGTCATAAAGGAACTCCACTCGTTTGCGGTATTCGTCATAGTTTTCGGCATCAACACGCACAATGGCATGAAGGCTCTTTCCACCACTGTGTACAAGGGTAGCAATCGGGAGCTGCCATTTACGGAACAGAACGTCTTGCTCCTGGATGGAGATGGAGTCAGATTCTACAAGGGCATATCGGAACTTAGTAACGTTCTCATTCTTAACGCCATTCCCGTCGACCGGGTTAAATCGAATCCATGCCCCTGCCTCCGGTTTCCAGTCCCCTAAGGTGGCTCCGAGGTCCTTGGGGTTCGCTTTCAAAGAATCGAGCAGTTCGCCTGCGGTGCGGTCGTAAGCCCCTTTAGAGGGAACCCAGCGGCCATCCTCGGTCTGCCAAACGTCGTTAGTAACGTAAGCTACCTTGTCATCAGCATCGAATAAGGTCTCCAGGTACTTTCTGAAATCACCAACGGCATCCCAGGCATTTCCACCAAAGCCTTGAAAGGACTCACCATCAAACTCAATGGTGTCATCCCAGGCCATGCAGAGCGCATCATCTTTCGGTGGGGTCCACACCCAGCCGGTATCTTTTGCCAACTGGATGATAGACCCTCCTTTAACGATGTTCCCTTCTTCTCGAAAGCCGTTCCACAGACGCTCGCATTCACCGGAATGGTATCTGAGATCCACACGGGACCAGTCATCCCAAACAGAGCAAGGGAATCCTTCAGCTTTCAGAGCCATACCAACCCTTAACCATTCATCTCTCGTACACGTTGAAACATCAATGGAACTCAGGGCCGAGAGAATTGTGATGTGGTTATTGTCATGAATATCAGAAGGGGAGTTCAGCATCAGGCATATCCTCCGGGAAGAACTCAGGGTCAAAGTCGATGAAGTAGTCGAGTTCGTTCTTGTCGTGGACTCTGCCATCGTTGCCGGTATAGGTATCAGGTTTGAAGTGACCACGGCCCTTTGCACCTTCAACTTTGCTCCAGTCCATCACCAAGGGTTCACCGGACTTCTTGAGTCCGAGACTCCGGAAGAAAGAAGAGACTTTCCATTCCATGGTGCGATAGAGTAAGAGGTTGACATTGACGTTGGCATTTCCTTCATCGGAGTCCACCTTCAGAACGAGCTTCGCCATATTGCAAGCAGGGATTTTAGGACCACCCGCATAGCGGCCACGTTCGAACTTGGAAACCACAAAGTTATAGTCTCCTTCCGGCAGCACGACGAACTTCGCGCCATCCTCAGTGATAGTGTCGTTCCAACCCATCGCAAGGTTCTGATTATTGTTAGTCATAAAGCAATATCCTTTCTATTAGTTCTTGGGAGTCAGCATGTCTACGATTTTGTTCCAGTTCTTGAGGATCCATCCGTTCAAGACTTCATCCGAGTAATCATCAAGAGGAATGTCCGTGGTGTAATAGCCTTTCTTGGCGACCAGCTCTTTGAGAGCGGTTTCGGTAATACTCGTTCCATCCAGGCGTTTGCGAATCTCATTGACATACTCGTTTTCTTTGTCTTCGGAGGTTGTTTCGGGCAGCTGTTCTTTTTTCGTTCTTTCCTCAAAAAATAGTGCGATTGAGTCATAGACGAGAGGCAGCTCTTCCGGAAGTCCGTGACGGTTTTTGGCATCCCAACAAGGATGGTGGGATGTATAAATAACCCGCTCTCCCCCTTTGGCCTTTTTCGTGTTGTTTTCCGTAGACACAACATAGGTCTTGTAGTTCATGAAAAGAAGAGCGTCACACCACTCTTTTACAAGCGGAGAGACATTCTTTGAGAGTTTCATCTCCCAACGGTCATATGCCCCTTCTTCATCCGGCTGCTCGAACTTTCGCATCTTGGCATGGGCCGTGAAGACCACATTGATTCCCGCATCGATGACTTCATCGCAGGCTCTGAGGAGGTTCATGAACTCATCAGAGAGGTAAGTGTACCCTTTACCGTAGCCGAAGGACTCAATAGATGCCTGTCGATACTTCTCGAGGACAAAAGCAACGCAAAGCTGCTCTGCCCAGTCGATAGAGTCAATAGCGAGGGTCTTGCAAACACTGGGAGTGACTGCCACTTCATGGATGATGTTCAGAAGTTCCTGCCAGGACTCCGGTTTCGGGATTCTTCGGATATCATGCTGTGCGGTACCATCTTCTGTATCAATGACAAGCACATCGGGAATCTGAGCCACCATCGTCGTTTTTCCAAGGCCTTCTCCGCCATAGATAACCACACGCTTGGGACGTTTCTGTTTCCCTGTAATAATGTTGAGCATAGTTAGTTTTCCTTTCGTTTTACGAGTTTCGGTTTGCCTTCAGGTTTCATGACATACGGACCGACGATATCCTCAAATCGTTTCTTGCCGAGCATCTTAGTCATGGAGGAAATAGGCATCACCTTGGTTTCATAAGGATCAAAGCCAGCATTTCGAACGACACGAGCCACTTCAAACTCATCGGAGTATCTGCGCTTCGTCGTTGTGGTTCCAAGTTCAAAGCCTTTCCAGGTCTTACCGGAGATGGCGAGGTTCAGTGCATACTCTTCAATGTCAGAAACCCACTGACGAATAGCATCAGCTCGATTAAGAACGTCTTCGATATCCTCATCAGAAAGAAGTGCAACAGGCGTTTCCATCTTCTCTTCGAGGGCAAGGTTATAACTGGTTCGTTCTTCACAACGGAATCGTGCTCTACAATACCGGCAATGATCACCAGCATGAGCATTGGCCTTTCCACTAAGGGCTTCTTCAATGGCCGGATGAAGTACGCTCTCTCCCCAATCGAGGAGTTCGTCCTTCGAAATCATCCAGGTGCTTTCGTTGAACTTTCTCGGCTGATAGATGGTCATTTCAATGTGCTCAATGTGGCTGTAAAAGAACCCATACTTTTCAAGAGCACCAAGGGCATAACAGAGCATCTGTGCATTATTCTTTGCATCCACTTCAACAAAACCATATTTAAAATCGATGATTCTAATGGTGGTGTCAGTGACGATAATGCAGTCTGCAGTACCGAAGCTATCTGTATCTGTCCACTTTGAAAAATCCACCCGTTCTTCAATAGCCATCAGAACTTCAGGGTCTTCCCTTTTTGCTTCCCGTAGTTTGTCCAGCACATAGTTCTTGTAGCACTCTGCATGGTCCATCATTTCCGGGGTGTAGTAGTTCATGGAAGGAATCGGGTCTTCAACTTCTTCTCCGAGTTCGGACCGAATGAGGAATTCACAAAGTGCATGAGCCTCTGTTCCCTCTTCGGCTGCAGGTCCAGACTTATCCTCAAAGCCTTCAGACAGTTTCAAAGCTGCCGGACAATTGATAAAGATGTTCATGGAACTCGGAGGTGTCACACTATGCTGTTTCTCATTCATATGGGAGCACCTTCTTTCCGAGAACGATAGCAATTCGGGCGAGTTCTCTGACGACCAGTTCCAGCACACGCAGTACCCGAAGGAGTAAGTCTTCATAACAAACATCTCTGTAATAGGGTTGGTTATACATATCAGTTTTCCTTTCAGTAGTATTCATTCCTGAGAAATCTCCACCTCCATTTCCAAATTTAGACAAAAGAAAAAGGCCTCCGACTTTTAGAAAGTCAAAGACCTTTGGCCCGAGATAACATCACAGGGTGGCACTAAAGACTTTCCTATCCTGCATCTTTCCGTGCAGTGTCTTTGTCCCTATGATCATCTCGGGCTTTTTATTCTATTGTCTGTTCCCCTCAGGAACTGTCTATATTGTACGTCGAGAAGGATGAAACGTCAGCCAAGTCAGCTGTGCAGGTACGCACAAATAATTGGGCATAATTAAAGATTATCTAGTCTTTTATCGCTCTAATGTAATTACCTTTTGGAATTTACGCTTTTCTAAAGTATACTCTTCTCTTTCCTTCTCTTCTCTCTTTCGAACAACATCGCGTTGCCTTTTGTTACCAACATAATCGGGATAGCATTTCAATGCAGATTCAACAGTTTGAATAATCATCCTCAACCGAACTGTCTTTTTTGCTTTTCTGTGCATTTCGCGAATAGATGCCGCTATTCCAGTTAATTTAGCACTAGAGGTTGTGTTATTTAACTGAGACAACACAGAGCTCAATTCTTCCATGGTGTAGTTTTCAATGAGCCAATTTGTCATATCATTATAGGGATTTGCTTTAGGCGGGTAAATTTCGGTCTCTTTGATACCTGAGTAATCCGGATAGTCAATCGGGGTTAAGTAATACGTATTCCAATACCCGTCAGACGAAAGCCGGCCATAATGTGTAATGGTTTCTATTTTAAACTTTTTCGCGCAATCCACACATTCTATTACAACTGGCCCATCTTCATACCTGTTCCAATCATCGCCATAGACTTTTTGTGTTATTCTGCTTTTCCCACAAGGGCAAGCGGCAGACAAAGTGTACATTTCTTCCCAACTCATATTATTACCTCCTATTATTCTTTACCTAAACAATATCATCTTTACATAAAAAGCAGAAGGCCACGAGTGTTCAATTTAACGTACTCATGGCCTAAATAGATTTCTTTTTTAGGGCAGAAACCAGGTCTGCAAGAGGCTCGGCTATTCTGCCATCAATTCCGTCAAAGCTGATGCTGGTGGTTTCCTGGAACCCGTATTCATCCGGTGCAAAGTATGTGGGCGTCGTTCCCAATGCGTTGGCGATTTTTAACATCAATTGGAACCCCGGATCAGATACACCTCTTTCAATGTTCGAGATGGTGTTCCTCTGGACGTCTACCAACTCTGCTAGGTGTTCCTGTGAAAACCCTTTTGCTTCTCTCAGCTGTTTGACTTTCTTCCCCGTTGTCAGGCAATCATCCACGAACGCCACTGCTTACCACCCCGCTCTCCATCGAGAAGAGGATTGGAGTCGGTTGATAAAGAGTGGTTGAAGTACAGCCGACCTAAATCTGTTCTCCTATCCTCCCAGAGCGTTCATCTGTATTTGGTAATTGCTTAAGCTCTGGGGTCGGAACAGTTAGGTATTGGAATCGGTATTCGTGGGATTAAGTCCCTGGTGGATTGGCGGACTGAGTGTTTGCTTTTTTCCATGTGTGACTCTCCATGAGGGTTGGGGAGCTTGGGGAGTGTCCTTTATATAATCTGGTAGCACTCTCACTGCTCCAGGTGGTGTTTACTCGTTTCATGATGTTTGAATCCTTTCGTGTCCCTGGAAAAAGGGACAATAAAAACCGGCCATTTCCACATTGGGTTCCGGCCAGTTGCAAGTTCATATCAGGTGTCACTTGGTCAGAACATCCCTATTGATAGTGGTAGTGAGATACTTTCTCCAAAGTCCGATACCACTTGCATCTTCACGATATTTGATGTGGAGGGTTGTTTGTACGTTCTTGGCTTGTTTGGTCATAAGATTATTCCTCCCTTTTATAGATTCTTGGGATAGTCACTTTACTACCAAATTACAGAAAAGTCTATTGGATAGCAGCACAAAAAATCTGGAACCTTTTTATGCAAACCGGAGAAATGTAGTTTGAGATTCCTATGACCATGCGGTTTTTAAGCCTAAGCTAAGAAATGATTGTTTAACCTTTCGTGTTCAACATCTAAGAGCGTTGCACCACAGCCATTTGTTTGTGTGTTGTGTTTGGTTGGAGAATCGATGGTTACAGATAGTTTATTAACTGGTTCATTGACAGCACTCCTTTACTATAGATTTCAGGTTCTTTGTTCTCATGTGGGTGGGAACATAACCATTATAGTTGTAGAACATTTGTTCTGTCAACAAACAAAAATGAAGTGTCCCAGAGGTGGGACAGGAAAAGACGCTAGCATTATGCTAACGTCTTTCCCGTGAATGAGTAAAGAGCTTTAGGGCATTTCCCTAATTCTGCTTTCAATGAATTCAATATCTTTTTTACTTAACATATACTTTTTATAGAGCATATCATCAGTAAAAGCTTTAGAAAAATCTTGTAACGGAACAAACCTATACACTTTCTTAGCCGCAGACTGTGTAATCTTCAGTGACGATACAAGCACTCTAAAGAATTTTGTTTTTACATATGCCATAAAGTTTTGTGCTTCTTCTTCTGTTTCAAAAGCTGCATAAAGAAATGATTGAGAGCAAACGGAATTAGGACCAACGCAAATTGGAGCGCCAAGAACCAGGTCATCATTACCTGACCCTCCTGCTGTTGGTATAAACACTTTATATTTGTCTATATCTTGAGCATTTTTATGGATAGCACTTCTATCAATATACTCCGCCTTTCTATGTTGCTTCTCAATGTGGATAAGGAGCGTAGAATGTGTCGCATCAGCTTTGCTTCTCACGTCGAAGCCATTCTTCTCGCTGGCTTTTGGATTTGTTCCAATGCCAAAGGGAGTGTCACTCGAAATAATAGAATCAACCGTTTCCCCATCATTTGTTTGGTTCATTATTTTCTTAACTATCTCAGACAAGGTTGGATCTTTAATAAGTACATCCAGCTCGCCCAAATCCCTTAGTGTAGTGTTTCTTTCACCATTTTCCACAAGTGAATACTCGCACAAGCCGTTATAGTTTTCATCCATAAGGTAGTAGCAAATACCACCTTTTATCTCTACCGACGGAAATACCTCTCGCGATGTTGGGAATATCGTTAGTTTTCTAATTCTTTTGTCATTTAACATTGATTTCCTGAAATCACCCAACAAGTTTTCTCTTCCCGCAGCAAACCATCGAGATGGCATAATTAACGACACGTAATCGGCATGAAGGTTGCTTGCCGTTTCAGCAAAATATTGATATATCGAGGCATCGCTAGTACCACCACTTGCTCCAGATAACTGATAAGGCGGATTGCCTACCACCGCATTAAAGTGCATTTTGTTCCCTTTCTTTCCCCAAAAAGAGGGGAGCGTGACCTTGTTAATGAATTGACTCGATTTTTCGCTAAACTGGTTAAGCATGTCATCAAAAGCATGTGCATTAATCTTGTAATCCTTATAACCAACAAGTGTTCGTTGTGTTATGGTTTTGGCCATTGGAGTATTACATACTACATACACATTACTTTCAATTGTATCTCGCCAAAGCTCTTCTTGCTTCTCTATAGTCCTTTTTTCTTTTGGAACGAGATTAATTTTGTTTAGGAAAATGCTTGAAGCGATATATAGTGGATATAACCCCGTTTTGGAGTTTATTTCCAAAATCCTGGTATCCGCCTTAAACACATTTTCAGTTACATCCTCCATATTTACATAACGCGGGGTTTCAACCATGCTTTTTAAATCTTCATCAAAGAAATTCCAGCCTCCAAGACATTCCCCAAGTTGCATATTCACAACACGCCAAGGGGTTAAGACTGTCTCTTTATCTGGGTTCTTAAAATAAGAAAACAGCTCGGCTATCTTCTGCGCTCTTTCAATTGGAGGTAGTTCGTCGGCACTTTTGGCTGTATTTCTGATTCGTCGGCCTGCGGCAACAAAGATATCCGGGTCATAGAACTTAATCAGCTCCTTAAACCTGTCTTTTGTTATTCCAGAAGGCATAAACTCTGTCCACGATGCATCATCAATCAAATCAGTCAGTTGTTCAATAGTTACATCGTCATCAAAAGGAACATTTGCCCCGTATATTAACAGTGGCATACGAATGGAAATGCCTCGAAGAACAGAAATCGCACTATTCCTTTGCTTGCGTTTTTCAGCTAGCTCTTTTAGCAAGGCTTCTTCTTCAGGAGTACGTGTTTTTGGTTTTTTCTTCTTAGCCTCTTCCGCCTTTTTGTATTCTTCTTCATCAAAGCCTTGCTGATTAATTGGCAGCTCGTCTGTAGTATGAGAAGCTTTTGAAGTTCCAATTATACCTTTAACATCATTTAAAAGAGAAAGATCCCCGTCAGTCAGTTTTAATAATTCATCACTATAAATCTTAGTATCGTCAAAGCCCGTTCGAACTGCTCGTTCTGCGTATGCCATTTTTAATTGTTGCAAAAGATTGTTAGTATCATACTCCTTCATCCTTGTTCCATCGATAGAAATGACTGGGCAATAGTTCAAAAACTCGCCCATAATCATTCTATCAGAAGAACTAGTTCCTCCAGCCTTAGTTGAAATTGCTGCTGCCTCCGCCACCATTTTTAGCGTACGGTCAGGAGCAAAGTCAAATACATAACAAACATTTTTGACTTTACCATATTTATTGCAGGGGGACTGAACGCGGAACACAGTTTGAAGATAACTTGTCGCAGAAGTCGAAACAGAGCCCGCCAAATAGAAAGCTGCTGTCCATTCTGGTACGGTAACCCCAGTTGTCAGTTTTCCACAAGACAAAGTAATAGTATATCCATTTTCTCCTGCCTTCTTTATGGCTTTTCGGACCTTTTTTAAAGCTTCATCATGTGCCTCTTCTTCATCCCCTTCACCGGCAACATTAACTATTTCGAAAAAAGAAAAAGCGGCATGGTTTTTGAGCATTTTACTTAATGCCTTAGCTTCTTTGACACCAGGAACCATCCAAAGTGTATGTTTGAATATATTACGATACTCTTCGTTAGCATAGGGATACTGGCTCTCTTCGCTTGCCTGGCAAATAAGATTTAGAAAGCTCTCAACATCTTCTTCATGATAAAAATCTCCAACAGAAACGCCTTCTGGCATTTCCATTCGATCCCTATCCTTGTCCCCTGTCCAAACACGGAAAAACTCTCTAAAATTAAAGGCTTTATCTTCAAGTTCAATATACCTTTCATCAAAGAGTAGTTTTCCAATATCGTATGTAAAAATACGCATTTCAGGAAGATCATCATATGGATTCGGCTCAAGATGGCTAATACTCCATTCTCTTTTCGCCTTTTGCTCCATAATATAATCCCATGTATATATATTCGTATCGTAATCATTTAGTATATTAAAGGGCGTTCCCGATAATGCAAGGAACTTTGTCACATGCCCACTTTTTTCCTTAACAACCTCCTGTATAACAGTATCTCCAAGCAAAGTGGTAGTTCCTTCATGAGCTTCATCAACAATAACGAAATCCCACTCCAAGTCAAACACATCATCATTTTTATCAAAGTTTCCACCTACACGTACAGACCCTCTCAAGTCCTGTAAGGAGGCAAAGTACACAAACTTTTTTCCGGACTCAAGTAAATCATGAAGTGTTGTTCCGGAGCTTTTCGACCCATAGATATAAGCCCCGCCTTCTTGGGAAAATATTTTGTTGAAATCTTCATACCATCCAGCATCAACGACTGGACGGTGGGTAATAATAATAGTCTTCTCAAAGTTAGATTTTCTAACCACTTCGAGAGCAGATAGCGTCTTTCCAAACCGCATTTTCGCATTCCACAACATACGATTTTGCGTTTTAAAACGTTTCAAAGTTTCTTGGATTGCTTCTTTTTGTTCAGGGCGGAAAACAATTGTGTCATAATTGTGTGTGATTTGCTCACCGCTCAAATTCTTTTTACCGTCTTTTACAGCAGCAATTGCTTTTTTTGCGGTTTCAAGATCAACCTCAAACCACTCCCTTGCAGTGGAATTAGGAAATTCCTTTTTTTCAATGTGGGAGTTCTTAAGCACTTCGTGGACTTTATGGTCTTTAAAGCTTACCAAGACAGGAAATCCATCTTCATCTTTCACTTCCATAACAGCCAGCTCGGTATAAAGCAAATCATAATCAATTCCTGCAGTATTTGTATAATCTTTTATTCGAAGCTTTGCTGCTTGATTAAGCTCTTTACAATTTGGCACCAAAGCATCTAGAGGCTTGTTTGTTTTAACTATTGCGTCCCCTATTTTCAACAAGCCTTTATGATCATCATCATTGATTCTAAACACATAAATACATTTCGGATTAAATGAATTTTCAAAAGATGTTCTGTTCGTAGCCATGCAAATTCTCCTTTATTAGAGATTTGAACTCAATACTTTTCTTAGCTTTCCAATCCATTATTCGACACGGAATACCTTTTTCATTTACATTTACACAGTCAGAGTCCAAATTGTCCATGTTTATAATCATGTCAAAAGTCATTTGTTCTGGTTCATCGTTAAAAGAATAAGGACATTCTAATGTTAAACCGTCCATCTGCCAAATATTCCACGATATTATATTTGCTATTCGCCGCAATTGTTTTTGATTGGGATCTTTTTCGAATTTATCTATATAATACTCAGCAAAAGTATACAGTAGATTTTCTCTAGCAAGAAGGATGTTATCGCCTTGATAATCAAATCCATAACTGTTTTGGAAAGCTATTTCGGCCCATTTAAACCATTCACTCTCTGTTTTCACATTCTCCCCAACTACTCTTAACTTTCTGTCAAGCAAACCTATCCGTTGCTTAATAGGAAAAATATGTCCTGTCACAGAATCATAGCGACTGACAAGAAACGGCGCCTCTCCACAGGTGATTTCAAGTCGGGCACACTCCACATAATCCTGCCATGTTTTACCTTTTATATTTGGAAATACTATTTTTCGTTTAGTTGGAGTCCAACCATTTTCGGTTTCCACATTAAAAACATTAGACCTGCCAAACCAAGCTTCATCAACTAAGTTGTTCTGCTTATTACATATCCAGGAAGGTGTAAAAACTTCAGCTTTTTCTCGAGTACGCTTTACCCGATCCGATTGCGGTTTTGAGGCCCTCGGCTGAACCATATGACAATTGTTTCCCGTCACAAGTTCTATGGTTAGCTCTCTATCCGGTGCAAAACTATCTCCAAAATGTTGATAGTCGCTTGTGCCCCATTTAATGTTTCTCTTGGTGGATTTATCTTTCAATAAAGAAAGGAGAAGCTGCTTATCGTAAAGTAATAAGCTCTGCTCTAGAATATCTAATTCGCCAATTGGGAATTTGATACCCTGTTTTTGGTTCTCATGGAATGTCATTTATACATAAATCCCTTCGTTATAAACCTTTAGCACTATCGATATGATTATAACATTTTTTATACTTCAAAATGGAATTCTTTTCCATCATCACTATAATTGTGTGCCTTGACTTCACCGGATTTGATAAGCCGGTCAATTTCATCTTTAATCCCATCATAGGAAACCATTTTCACCCCAGACAGCTTGCGAATCTTATTAAGTGAAACTGTTTTTTGCGTCGGAGTGAGAACTTGGTCGAGATAAGAAGTAGCTGTCACATAAAACTCCCAGGTTGAAACATCCATAGGATTAGCAGTTTCACGGGTGCGACCTGTATTCAGGCAAAACACATAGATATCGCAGTTCCTGCCAATTTTCTTTCCATGCTCACTTTCATAACCAAGATTGCTAGGTTTAACATCAAATGCTCTCTGTTCCGAGATTCTTTTTTCAGACCATGGATGATAATAGGAAGTTCCTTTTACCTCTACCCGAACCAGCTTATTGTCAAGCCAGGTCGGAGTATAGTCAACGTCCCATAACGTCCAATACTGACTGTTAGAAGGCATATCCAAGCCTAATGCTTTCCCCACCAAAAATTCAGCAATCCGGGGATACATATTGTAAACGTTAGATAATTCGTATTGCCAAAAATCAAATGCAGTTATTCCAATCGGTTCCCCGGCATTGGTAAAAGGCTCATCGCCCTGGAGCAGCCGGATTTTATGTGTCGCTGACATAGCAGTCCTCCTATTCTTGATATCTTATTCTCTCCTGAAGCATTACACCTGTCAACGCCATGAATAGGACATCAATTATACAAAACTACAGTTTGAAATAAAGTCAGCCCCAAGACCAGCGAAGTCTTGAGGCCGTCATCATTATCTTTTCTTCACCTGTACCTTAACAGCTTTATTACGACCATCAAAGTAAGTGCTAAGAATATCTTTGATGTAATTATATCGACGAGCATAGGAGTTTTCTACTCGAATCAGTTGGAAGCCATGAGACTCACATATCTGGTTCTTCTTGGCATCACGACGGCGAACCACTTCATCATCCAGATGTTCTTTGCCATCAAGTTCAATAGCAAGAATTGGATACTCCTGCCGTCCCACCTTTTCGTATACCACAAAGTCAAACTGTCCTGTGTAGAAGAATGAAAGCTCATCAATATTGTCATTAAAGACTTGCTTAATTGGAACCTCTTTTTTGATAGAACACTTTTTCCCAGACAAAAAGATGTTACTCATGGCGTGGTTCAGGTTCATCAGAAAAGCTTCTTCTGTCTTGGAACTGTAAGGCTTAATGCCCAGCGCTCTTGAGGCAGCGCCAACAGAAGTAATCTGCGTTTCTCCGTTGGAACGCACATAGTCAACTAGCTCGTAAAGATCATCTTCGCCAGGTGTTCTTAACCGATCAAGAGCGTCATCATTGGATACCACAACCAGCTGATCTCGAGCACGAGACGTTGCGACATTAATCAACTCTTTATTATTCTTAAGCCAACCATATGTCTTTTCAGACGTCTTGTCAGTCAATGCCAGGGAAAACAGAATGACATCTTTCTCATCACCCTGGAAAGCATGGACTGTGCCACAAGTCACATTATCTTCCAACCCATGAGCTTTCAGTTCCTTGGCAATCAGCTCTTTCTGATTCACAAACGGAGTGATAATACCAATCTTCTGATCAGGGTGTTCCTCAACATATTGCACAACTACAGCCGCCTCTTTCGGGGCGGTGTTTCTGTCGCCGGCGTAGTTATCTTCCACGTTTTTATAAACCAGAGATTCCGCCAAGACCCCAGGCAGGCTCTTGATTTCCAGCT
>Ga0256407_10009369_pt1 | contig 14039 bp, 6 predicted proteins | sample RumenRJG_04DNA_FD_193489 | JGI IMG/M metagenome (GOLD analysis project Ga0256407, IMG submission 193489) | Bovine rumen microbial communities from Lethbridge, Alberta, Canada - RJG_04 | ecosystem: Host-associated > Mammals > Digestive system > Stomach > Rumen | place: Canada: Alberta | collected... | reverse complement strand
TTAAGTATTAATAATATCTATTATTTTTTTATTATAAATTTTTAGAATTTATAATTGAAAATTTTAATATTTAAAATATGAAAATATAAAAAAATAATTTTTAATTTTTTTGAAAAAAACTTTATTTAAATATTATAAAAAAATTTTATAATATAAAAAAATCCAATATTTAATATGATAATTTTAAGAATTATAAATTATCAACATTACCAATAAATAACATTAATTCATTTTCAAAAATATCTTTAACTCTTTTATCCCTAATCATATAAAAAAAACCATGATCAACATTCATATGAATAACATCATCAAATTTCCTTCCAGCAGACCTAACCATTATAACTGCAGTAACAGCAGCTGCTTCTGTCCCTAATTCATCAACTTTAATATAAGTTTTATGTATAATATCATCAATCATTAATTTATCTATTTCTGTTATTTTACTAAAATCAGCATTATTACTAAATGCTAATTTCATATTCATATACATTAATGAATCTTTTAAAGATGTTTCATATTTAAATTCAAATTTAGGTAAATTTAATAGTACATTTTCTCTTATTTCTAATTTATTTATTAATTTTGAAAAATCTTTTTTTTCTTTATTATAATAGTCAAATGATGAAGTATATTTTTCCTTTGATGGTAAAATTATTATCATACTTAAATTTTCATCTTTATATGGTAATTCGATCATTTGAATTTCATCATCTTCATAATACATAATACTGTGAAAAATATTAGACATCATATCTACTTTAGTTATTGATTTATTTTCATTATAGAAATTTTGTTTTGATGTTCTTTCTTTTTCAAAAGGGAATCTCCATTCATAATTAAAGTATACTGCATTTAATAAAATTAAATCTACTCCATTTATATTATCAATTATTTTTTTAATTTTTCCATTTGTATTTTCTTCACACCATTTATTTACTTGCTCAACATTTTTTAAAAAAGAATAAAATATTTTATATCTTTGACTTATTAATCCAAATTTTTGAGATATAGGAACTTTAGACATTATAGCATTTGCTATAGAAATCTTTAAATTATTATCATATATTTTTAATATATTTATATTATTTGAATTAAGAATTATTTGAGTTTTTTCATCATTTTTCTGAGTTAAAACTTGTAATATTTCTTTTTGAGTTTGTCCATTAGCACCATTTGAAACTAAACTTATTATTTGATAAATTGATAAAGGGGAAATACATATATTTTTATTTTTGTATTTATATTGAGTTAATGAAGGTAATTTATTATTAGTTAATTGTTGTAAATTGTAAAAAATTTGATTCTGAAAATTTAAATTATTACAAATAATAGAAATATAAAAGATAACAAACAAAAATATAATTTTTATCATGATTTTTTTTTAAAAAATAAGTAAAATTAATAATTATATTTATAATTTTTATTTAATTCATTCCCATAACATGAAAATGTTTATTCATTCCAATCAAAACTAATACTTTATATTGTTCAAAAGTTATATTTTGTATAACATTTTTGAAATTTTTAATTTCCATTATAATAGAAGTCTCCAAATAATAAATTTAATTTATCTTGTCACTTCAAATATTGAATAAAAATTAGCTCAAAAAAAAATTTCCATTATCTTTTTTAACTAAATTTCTAAGTTTATTTAAGTTTTAGATTGCAACTTTTTCAACATAATTTTCAATATTGAATTGTCTATTTCTTTAAATTCTTTAATTTTTATATACCCTTTTTAGAAAATTAATTTTTTTAATTTAGTCAAAAAATATTAACAAATTATATAATATTAAATTACCTATTTATATGTTCAAATAATAAAGGTTTATAAATAAATAGAATATAGTTTATTATTTCTTTAAAATTTTAATTTGAAGTTTTCTTAATTCATCATAATGACATCTTCCTTTAAAGAAAATAGGATGTTTCAATTTAATTTTTTTTGTTTTAAGAGATTTTGATTTAAATTGCCTTATTGATAATGGTAAATTATTTTTATTTATTATATTTTTATTATTAATTGTATTATATTTAGAATTTTCAGTGAAATCATCAATTGAACAATTTGAATTGAGAGTTTTTTTATTTATTAAAGTTTTATTATTTTTAATAAAACTATCATTAAAACTTTTATTTATTTTAGAATCCAAATCTTCCCATATCATATCATTAAATAATACCATATCATTATTTGATTTATTATTTTTATTTTTTTCAAAAAATTGATTTGTTCTAGTTTTAAATAAATTTATTTGTGCTTTTGTTATTTCATTTTCTAATCTTTCATTTGAACTAATATGATTAAAATTATAACTAGATAAAAAAGATAATTGATATTTATTTCCAAAATTTCTTTTTTTTCTCTCAATTCTATTTTTGAAAATAAATTCACCAGAATCATTATTTTTCCTTTCAAAAGAATTTAAATAAATTTGAGTTTTTTTTATAGTATGTTTATGAAGTTTAATAGGATGAAATTTTCTAAAATTATAATCAGTTTTATTAAACATAAAATTTCTTTTACCAAAAAATAAATTTTTATAATTTTTTTCTCTTTCAATTTCTAAAGTAATTTCATCTTCAATTTTAGAACCTTTTTCTTTTGATTCATGAGCATAAAAAGTATTAATTAAACTTTGTCTAATTGTTAATAATCTTTGAACTAATTTTATATATTTTTCTTGAATAAATTCATGTTCATTATTTCTAATTGAAGCATTAAATCCTTTAATACTATTAAAAAAATCATATGAAATTTGCATTCCTTCTCCTTTAATTGAAGAACATTCAACATCATAAAATGATTTTCTTGTTTTTACATTCATAAAATATTCTAATCCAATTATTTCTTGTGTTGATACTGAAAATAATTTAATATATCTTTTTTCTTCTAAAAATTTCCTATTTCTTTCTGGTCCAAAAAATGCTCTTAATTCAGCTAAAGTTTGTAAATGTTCTAAATTTAAAAATTGTTTTATATGATTTATTTTTTTATAATCATCAATTTGATCTAAATAATATTTTAATAATTCAATTATTTCTGAAAAAGACATTTTAATTGATATTTCAAAATCACCTTCTCGAATAAAAAATATATTATTAATTTCATGATACATATTACAAATTTTTGTTCCTTTATTAAATGAACATGAAATAAAATTATTATAATATTTTTTATACATTACAGAAAAAGTTAAATTTTTAAAAAGTGATAATGCTAAGAGAAAATTTATATTTTGTCTCTTAACTTTTTCAGTACATAATTTAATAGATAAATCATAAGCTTTTTTTTTAAGTACTCCAAAATCACAATCATTAGAAGTAATCATAGTAGCATTTCTTTGACTTAATGAATCACTTAATGCCATTTCACCAATTAAACTTCCAGTTTTTTTTGTTAGAATTTTTACATAATCATAAACAATAAAATCAAAAAGTTTAATATTAGGATTATCAATTTCATAATCAATATGTTTATATACTTTTAATCTGTTAATATATTCTTCTGTTGATATATTATCTATGAATAATTCACTGAAATCTGGAATATTTTCTGTAAATAATTGATTTAAATATGATATTTTTACTGTAGGAATATTATCATCTCCTGAATATTTTGATGAGATTAAATTTAAAAAATTATTGAAATCTTTTTTTTTATTTCCTAATGATTTTATATAAGTATTTGCATTTGAACATGATAATGAATTTTCATCATCATATTCTTCATCATTAATAATTTGAAAAGGAAAATTATCTTGATTTTCTTGAATTATAGTTAATAATAACATATATTCTTTATATTTTAATAATGCTGCAATATATAAATAAAAATTTTCAACTAATAATCTTACTTTTTTCCTTTGTTTAATTAGAATATCAACTTCTCCATTTAAAACAATAAATGCTCTATTTCCTTTATCACCAAATCTACATATTATTTTATTTTCAGGAAAATTTTGATATTCTAAATGTAAAGCAACAAATTCAATTAATTCTTTTGGATTTGTTAAAGATTGTTTTTTTAACAATTGAGTAAATTCTCTCATAAAAAAAAGATAATGATAAATTAGATCATAATCAATTTGAATTTTTGATGGTTTAACTAAACACCATAATACTAATTCTAATAATTTTGTTCTATTCATATTTATTTCTTCTAAATTTGATAAAAGATAATAATCATTAATATCAGCATCTTGAATTAAATAACGACTAGAACTAATCACATATTTCAATTTTTTATTCAATATTTCAACTAATTCATCATTTGATATTAAATTCTTGGAAAAATGTTTTAATTTCCCACTTTTTTTCATTTATTCCTCCTTTTCCTTAAATCGATTTTAATTATTAATAATTTTTAAAAATGAAAAAAAAATAAAATATAAATAATAAAAAAAGAAAAAAAAAGAAAAACCAATAAAAAAACTAAAGGAAATAATCAGGAGTTCTTTTCATCAATTGCATTTCTCCTCTTCTAGGAGCAGGATCAAACCTATAAAATGAAGTATTCATATTTTCATCAACTTCCATAAATCCACCATCATTAGCACATCTATAACAATAATTAGGAGCAGAAAAAATAGTACAAACTTTTTGATTATGACACCAAGCATATCCAGTAGTAGTACATTGATGAGCTCTAGAAATCATAACTAACCCATTTTTTTGACAGAATTCCTCACTAGCATCAGCTCCAAAGACATACCCAGCACCTCTAGGACTGAGACCAAATCCAGTTCTTTCTTCAGGATCACTCCATAATAAATCACACATAGTACCATCATGAGGTACTTCTTGAAAACGATCAATAAGTCTAACACCATCAAGTGAATCAATAGTAGGTGAAAGACCACCATGTAAACAAAAGATTTTATCTTCAACAACAGCAGTCAATGGTAAAAAATCAAATAAATCTGTGAAATATTTCCATATTTCTGGATTATTATCATATTTTCTCATACATTCATCATAGAAACCATACATTTGAGTAACTTGTCTTGTTTCATGATTACCTCTTGTCATATATATTCTATTTGGGTATCTTACTTTTAAACATAAGAGAAGGCAAACTGATTCTATTGAAAAATAACCACGGTCAACATAGTCACCCATGAATAAGTAGTTTGTTTCTGGACAACGTCCTCCTATTTTGAATAATTCTAATAAATCATAAAATTGACCATGAATATCACCACATACTGTTACTGGACAGGGAACGAATTGTACATTGCTTTCTTTAACTAGAATTTCTTTTGCTTTTTCTATTAGGAATTTTACCTCTTTTTCATTTAAGGGTTTACATTCGTATAATTGTTCTATGAATTTGTCTATATCATAGGAAGTTTCTTGAGTTGTTGCTATGTCTTCTTCTTTTGGAGAATTTTGAGACATTTTTTTTTTGATATTTTTAATTTTTTTTAATTTTGTTTTGTTTAAATTTTTTATATTTTTTTTAAAATAAGTTTATAAAAAAAATATTTAAAAAAAAGCAAACATTAATTTATATCATTTAAAAAATCATTTAATATTTTCAAACAATTTATTTGATCAAAAATAATATTTTCAAAGCAACTATTAATTTCATCTTTAGAGAAAATATTAAGTAATTGACTTTTCCTATAATTAATAAGAGCAAGAGCAAATAAGATAAAAATCCCCATATTATCACTAATAATAATCAAATCAAAAAGCCAAAAAACACTTTGTGGACCTAAAACAGAAGCAAAAGCAGTCATAAACCAAAATAAAACTTGTAAATTAATATCAAATCTATAATCACTAAAATGTTTTTTTAATTGAGAAAAAATATCCATTTTATTAAAAATTGAATTAAAACTAGAAAGAAGTGATAAAATACTTTTTTTATTAGTAGTAAAAGAAGTAATATAACTTAAATACTTAGCATAAAAAAATTTAGCAATAGGATAATAATCTTCCATAACATTAGACATATAAGTAAAAGTTGCTAATTGAAATGCTAATCCTTGAAAAGGAAACATTCCACTTGGAGGAAAAGGAATTAAAGTTGAATTAATTTCTTTTGGATCATCTTTTAATTTTATTGTTAAAATTGGTCTTGATTCTTGAATTTGAACTAATAATTCTGTGTCTCTTATTAATAAACAAAGTAATCTTATTAAATTTTCTTCAAATAAAAAATAATTTTCACTTGATGTTATTTTATGAACATCTCTTAAGAGATAATAATCAAATATTAAAATATTATCATTTTGATTTATTGATATTTTAGTTTCATTTTCTATATTTAAGAGAATTGAATATATATTTTTACGTAAACTATTTGGAATTCCTCCTTTGCATAATTCAATTAGTTGTATTCTTTTATTTTCTTGTATTAATTTTGTTATTTGATCTTTTCTTCTTTTTGAATTTATTTGTTCTTGTGATAAGTCATTCCAAGAATGAATTAATGAACTATATATTTCTCTTAAACTACTCATTGTATATGAATTTAATCTAAATCTAAATTTAGTTGGATTTAAGTCTAATAATATATTATCATTTTTTGTTGAATATATTTTTTCTAAAATAAATTGATAATTTAAATGAGAAAAATTAGTATTATTATAAAATTCACTTTTCATATTAAATAAATCTTCAGAGAAATTACCATTTATAATTGAAATCATTTTATAATTCGTTTTTTTTGATTTTATATCATCAATTATTGTATTATAAATTCTTTTATTTAAATCAATTATATATTCTGGTTCATTATAAAAAGTAGAAAAATCAGAACTTAAATTATTTAATAATATCCTTGCCTCTTTTCCTTTCTTTTTATTTAATAATTTTACTAATGAAAAAATATTTTTGTTTCTATCATTTTGATTATTAGTTTTCTCTTTAAGAGAAATAATTGCATTTTGAAACTTTGGATTCGAAGTTAATAAAGATTTAATAAATGATATTGAAAATGATTCATCTGTTATTGTAATTTCATTATTTGATATTAATTCTTTAAAAATTTCTAAAATATCACAATATTCTTTTGTGTTAATCATTTTCAAATTTTTATTTGAATAAATAATTATTAATTTAAATAAATTTTTTAAAAATAAAAAAATATATAAAATAAAAAATAAAATAGTAAATTTTTTAATCTAAATCATCAGTTTGAGATTGACCAACAGGAAAGAATGCAATATCTAATTCTTCTAATTTTTGAGCAATATAAGTTTGATCTGAATCTAAATCTTTTTCCTTAATACATTTCAAATTAACAAAAAACATTATATAATTCCATACATTATGTTCATTAGTAGTATGTTTATGAAAATCAATTTTATTTTTTTCAAAATCTTCTTTTGATTGACCACAAATAAAGCATTTTTGATTAATATCTTCTTCTTTAATTTGACTCAATTCTCTAATTTGTGAAAAAGTAGAAACAATAATACCATTAATCATATTTAATAAAAGTAAAATAACAGTAATATAGAAAATAATATCTGTAATCCATCTAATAAAATAACTATTCATATCAACGAAACTTTTTTCAGGTAAAATATCACCAATTCCTCCACCTGCACGTACACCATGATAAAAATATAATACAAAACATTCAACTAAACTTTGACAATAATTCTCATTCATATTATTAATTATTGTATTAAATTCATCTATATAAAAATAGAAACCTACATTTGAAAAAAAGAAAATTAAAATTGCGAGAAAACCAATCATACATATTAATTGAGTAAAACGAATATAAAATGCTTGTACTATTTCATATATTGTATCTGTGAAATTTATTACTGTTACTAATTGAAGTACATAAAAAAATAAATAGTATTTTGATAATATTCCAAATAATCCCATTAATATTATAAATAGTAATAAGAATATTTCTTCATTTATTAAAAATGAATCTAATATATAAATGTGGAAGAAATTTATTATTTCTTCATAATTTGATGTTGTATTTGTTGTATCATATTTATTTTTTAAAATTGTTACATAGTATAAATATTTTGTTTGGAAAAATTTATATAATAAAAATATATTTACACTTAATTGTATTATTGATAAAATTTTAATGAAAAAATAAATAAATAAATTTGATAATTCACTATTGAATAAAAGAAATAGAAAATTAATAAATAAGGATACAAAAAAGTTATAATAAATTACTTTATTATAATCTATTAATTCATGTGGATTTTTAATTAAATGAATTTCATTCATAAATGAATCTAAAGCTCTAATTAATTCTCCTAATTTAGTTGAACTATTTGTTCTATCAACATTTTTGAAAAATTTATTTAAAGTTGAATATGAAATTTTATAAAATTTAGGATTAATAATAAAATAAATTGTTTTTAATTTAATTGAGTCAATAACTGGAACTCTAAATTCAACACTTTTAGTAATTTCACTGAAAAATTGAACAGTTATAATACTATTATTATCATATCTTGAATTTGATAAATCATAATTTAATTTCTTTTTTTTAATACATTCTTTTGCTTCTTTTATTTTATACATTTCTGCCATAATAGTAATAAATAAAAACATTTGACTTGCTAAATTAAAATAAATATCATCTGATAAATTTCCATATTTAAAACATTCCATTAATTCATTTTTTTTTTCTGGTGTTAAATTAATTTTATCAGAATTACATTTTAACTGATTAATATTATTATTATAAATACCAACTAATAAATCAGTAATAACAGTAGTTAAATTATTATAATCAAAAATAAGAGAAATTAACTTAACTTGAGTATCATCTAAACCATTTTGAGAAATTATATTATTTAATAATTTAAATTCATTATATTTAATTGATAAACAAATTTCACTAAATCTACCTTTTTCCTTTTCATTATCAAAAGTAATACCATATGGTACTTTATAATGAATTTTTGAAGGTTCTTTATAAACAAATTTTAATGAAGGAACATCTTTAAATAATATTTCACTAACTTCATATGCATTTATTATTGGTTGATATAATTGTTTCATTTTAATATTATTTTGAATATCTTCTTCCATTATTTGAGTAAAAACTTCACCTGGAGTAATTTGAAATAAATATTTATAATTGTCTTTTTCACATCCTTGTAACATTTCAATTATTAATTCTATTATCCCTGTATATAAATTTTGTAAATTTTTTGTATTTATTTCATCTTTATTTCTTAATTCTGTTCTTGATTTTCCTGTTAATGGATATACTGTATACATTATTATTCTTAACATATAAAATAAAAAGTTAAAAAATGAACTTTCCAATCTAATATTTGAAAAATCCTTTAAACTCTTTCTATTTTTTAATTTTTCATTTTTATTTTCGTGATAATGTAATAAAAATTCATATCTTTTAGTAGGATGATTTGAGAAATCATTAATACTTTTTCTTTTCAAACTACTTCTTTTTTTTATTTTATTTTTAAAATAAGTATTAAAAAAATAATTCTGTTCTTTTTTATTATGTCCTTCACATAAATTTTGAATAAATTGAATACTAAAAATTCCAGTTAAGTAAATTGGACTATCATGTTGCAAATAATTTATTGAATTATCATTAGTATAATATTTTTCAGATTCTATCAATATACAAGTAAAAATTAATTTTTTAATAATATAACTTAAGAATACACTTTTTTTTTCTAAACCCTCTTCACCAGAAAATATTTTTTCAAAACTTCTTTGAAAATTTGTAGAATCTCTTCCAATAATTTTATTTAGCATTATAATAGAATAAGCATTTTCAAAATTAGGATTTTCTAATTTAATAGATGGTTCAATTTTTTCTGGTAAATAAACAGAATCTAAATAATTATTTTTTATTTTTTTTAATTTTTCTTCAGGAAGAGTAAAAATATCTTTATTAATTGTTTGAATGAAAGATGGTAAAATATAATTTTCATTTAAACCATCAAAATTTTTTTGTATTAAATATTCTAATAAATATTGTCTATAATCAGTACCAGTTTCTCTTTGAAGAATTTTAAATCCTTCAATAAAAGCTAAATCTTCATCTTTTGTATTTTCTTTTTCTGATATATAATATTTTAAATATTCTGAATCTTCATATGATTCAAAATTATCAAATGATAATGTAAAGGTTTTATTACCTATATAAGTTATGAAATGTTCCTTAAATTTATTATATATATTAGATAATTGAATTTTATCATATGATATATTTGAATTTTCAGATTGTTGTATTTCATTTTCATATTCAATTTTATCTATTTCATTTTTTTTTATTATCATTAAATTAATACAATCATTTAATAATTGTAAATTCAAATCTATATCAATTTTATCATAAATTAATAAGTAATTTGTAATTATATATATTGGTTTAACAAAAACATTTTCAAAATAAGATGTTTTATATTCATTTACTTCCATTTCATTTGGGTTATAATAATTAATCAAAATTGATTTAATTATTGTTAAAATATTACATAATTCATTATATCTATTTTCTAAATCTTTTGTATCAGATTTTGAATATTTAGAAATTAATTTTAATATTGATATATCATAAAAAGGATTATTATCTAAAATAAAAAGATTTGACATAATATCATCAATTATATCTTGAGAAATATTCAATGATAATTTTTTTAATAAATAATAATGCATAATTGAATAATTTAATTTTACATTATTATGATTATCTTCTTTATTTAAAATTTTAAAAATAAATTCTTCAACAATATCAATTGAAATTAATTCATTTGTCACAACATCAAAAACTGTAATATCATTTTTAATTAATTCACTCATAAAATAAAAATATTTTTGAATAAAATTTTCTAAAGGAATATCATCTTTATTTTCTTTGAAAAAATTAATAAGTTTTTCATAATTTACATTATCTTCTTTAATTTTTTTAAAAATATCATTGACTAAAGAAATTACAGAAATAATATTAGCATTAGCATGAAATGCTTTTTTCATTACTTTAGCAAGTAAATTTAAAATATGAGTTAAATAAAAAAAAGATTTATCTAAACCTTTAAGAAAAATTAATTGTCTAATACAGCCTAAATAAAAAGGATAAATATTAATATGAATATTTGAATTTTCAACTGAAATAAAAATTTTTTCTAAAAATTTAATTAATTTATCTTTTTTTAATTTAAAAGGTTCATTAATTTCATTTAATTCATGTTCTTTTCTAATTAAAGCAGGAACAAAAATTTCTGGTTTTATATTTGTTATAAGTAAAATTAAAATTGGATTTTTATCATCTATAATTTCAGTATATAATGATAATAAATAATTTGGTACTTGATCAATATCAATTATATCTGATTCTAAATCAAAATCTGTTTCTCTATATTCAATTCCTTTTGAATATATATATATAAATTCTTCTAAATTTTCCATTAAATCAGTTAATAAAAAGATTTTTTTAAATATTTCCAAACTTATTTCTTTTACTTTTTGATCAATTTTATATCTTATTTCAAAATTTAAATATTGTCCTTGATTAGTTATTTTGTTATATTCATTTTCTAAATCAGTTTTGATTTGGTTTTTTAATTCATCATATGAATTTTTAAAACTTTGGAAATATACATTTATTCTTTTATTGTATAATCTAAAAGGTATTTCAAAATTAAAATACAATCTATTTTCATTTCCTATTTTTTTTGTAAAATTTGATATTTCATTATATAAATAAAGAAAATATTTATTTTTTTTTTCCTCATCAAGAATAAATAATTCTGGATTAATTTTATAACTATAATATTTTGTTATATTTTTTGTTCCTATATATTGAGTTAATTTTAATGATGAAATATAAATATCTGATTGATTTAAACTAAATTCAATTAAAGTTTTTACACAAAAATCAAAGATTAAACAATTTTTATAATTATTTCTCTTATTATAATAAGGAAGAACAATTAAAAATATTTTTATTAATCTTAAATTAATATCATTCTTTTTAAAGAAAAATTCATCTTTATTTTTTTTTTTTAAAATAAATTTATCAATTATTATTTCATCATTTCTATATATAGCTGAATAAACAATAGATTTAATTAAATATAAAGCAACTGTTTCAAATCCATCAGTAATGTTATTATCTTTTTCACTTTTTATTAAAGAATATAAACAATCTAATATAGTATCAAAATAATCATCAATTGCTTCTAAACTAATTAAATTATATTTAATTAAGTATTTAAAAATATAAGTTATACTTTTCAAAGGAGCTTTAAAATCTAAAGGTTCAAAATTGTTTGAATTTTGAGTAAAATGTTTTACAATTTTAATAATTTCTTTTGCTAATTTATCTATATAATCAATAGATGAAAAATCAATTTTTTTATTTTTATTATAATTTTGATCATAATCTAAATTATATTTAAAAAAAGTTTTTGAATTTCTAATGAAATGCATTCTATTTCCAATATCCAAATTTAAAATTGTTTTCATATTTAATAAATGATTATGTTTAACAATATGACTTTTAATAAAATAACTAAACATTATCTCAGCAAAATAAAATTTTCCACTATAAAATAAATTAGTTGAAATTGAATTAGTTAATTCAATATCTTTATGAATAGACATAAAATTAATTAATTGTTCAAAAGTAAAATGATCTAAAAAAGGATTCATATAAACATATTTATTTTTCCAATATTTAATAAAAAGAGAAAGAGTTTTAAAAATAGAATTATTATTATACTCAACAAAAATTTCATAATTTTGTAAAGAAGTAGGATTATTATTAAAACTTTCAATTAATTTAACAATACTTTCTAAATAAATTTGTTTAGAACTTTGAATTTTAAATAAAATATTACCATTAAAACTCCTCATATAAATAGGTAAATTTTTATGACTAGTTAAATCAGAATATAATGATATTGCATTAATATTATGTTTTCTAGTTGTACACATACAATTCATTGAATTAGAATCTAAAACATAAACTAATCTTTTTTTAAATTGTTCTATTTTTATTTTTATATTAGAATCATTTTCAATAAAAATATTTTCTTCTTCTTCATTAGAATTTTCATGATCACTAATTTCATTTCCTTCATTTTCATTATTTACATTTACAGCATCATTACTTTGTTTATTTTTATTATTTTCATTATTAATATCATTATCTTTTTTTTTTTCAGTATCCTTACTCAAAATATCATATATACAAGAATCAGTATCATGACAAACAGCACAATATTGAGAACCATCTTTAGTATCTCTATAGAAACCTGAATTAGGAGTAATTTCAAATAATTTTGCAAAGAAACAATTACATTCTTTTATTTTACTTGATATTTTTTTTACTAAATGATTCTGTTTACCACATATACAAGTGTAATTTCCTACTATTCTAACTTTACCTAAATGATTTCTGTGACATACTTCTGTACATGCTTTACATATTGGAGCAAATTCAGTGTTACATGGACATAAATAGAATATTACACTTTTTAAATTGTCGTTTATGTAGGAACATTTATTTACTTTATTTACAGTTTTATATTTTTCATATGTAAAATATTCATCTTTTTCTTTTTTTGGGTTTGACATTTTTATATTTATATGATTATATTTTTATTATTTTTTTTTTTGAGTTTTTTTAATAATGTTTTTTTAAGTTTTTTATATAATGATTTTAGTTATTTTAATTATTTATTTTTAAATTTTTTATGATAAATATATAATTAATTAATATTGAATAAAATAATTATAGAAGTAAATGATATATAGATAAATGATATATATAATTATTAATTCATATATAAATATTAATATGAAAAGTTTGAAAGATAATTAAATTATAAAATAACTATTTTTTATTTTTTTAAATTGAATTCAATTTTTTTTGTTTATTTTTAATGTTTTATTAATATTTTTAATTAGATAAGTATTTTTAAATTTATTAATTATAATTATTATCTAAATTCAATGAATATAAATTATTCAGTTATTTTAAAAAATATGAGTGAAATTATTATATCATTTTTAAATTTAATAAATATTTAAATTTAAATAATTAATTTTTTTTGAAA
>Ga0256407_10009368_pt1 | contig 14040 bp, 13 predicted proteins | sample RumenRJG_04DNA_FD_193489 | JGI IMG/M metagenome (GOLD analysis project Ga0256407, IMG submission 193489) | Bovine rumen microbial communities from Lethbridge, Alberta, Canada - RJG_04 | ecosystem: Host-associated > Mammals > Digestive system > Stomach > Rumen | place: Canada: Alberta... | reverse complement strand
TCAACACCGAAAGCCCGCTTTACAATCAGCTTGACGATGTCATGGCGATTCAGGGGGCCCTTCACACCCAGTCCCGCAAGGTGCTGGATTTTTATGCCAAGCTGGAAATCTACATAAAGATCCTGCCCGAAATCATAAAGAATTCAAAAATTCTCCCCAAATCCTTCCAGGATTATGCCAGCGAGATCGCCCTCAACCGGGGACGCCCCTATAACGATAAGGTGGTGCTGATCTGCGATCTGGTCAAAAAAACTCTGGAGCATTTTATAAAAATGACCACCGGCAATCAGAATGACGGGGTTTCCGGAGCTGACAGAACCAAGATTCATTCTCTTATCACCGGCGTGGAGCTTAACGGCGAGCTTAATGACGAGCTCAAGAAATACGCCGATGTTCTCATGGACAAAAACATCATTATTTCCTACAACGACCTCCCGTACCTGGTTGAAAGAATTATTGCCCTTCTGGTAAAGGGGTTTAACAACGAACGGGATTTCAATCTGGTTTTCCTTGGCAATATGAGCGAGCATATCAACAGCGTGCACACTCTGCTCAACACCAACCTGGAAAGCAACCGTTCCATTCAGCTGGCCGCCCGGGAAAACAATTCCCAGTTCGACGTGGAGCTGGCAGCCATTGACGAATGCGTCAGCAATGCCGGAGACGGAAGCGAAATCACCACTCAGGTTCATGAAAAACTCTCCAGCCTCAGCAATCTTATAAAGGCCAGAGAGGGGTTTATGGACGTCCAGGAAAAGCTGATGAACGATCTGAACGACATTGAAAGCAAGATCGTCTCCATAAAGAAGGATGCCGTGCAGTTCCAGACCGAAATCACGGACATTTCCCAGAAAAACAAGATCGATGCCATTACCGGTCTCAACAACAGAATGAGCTTTGAAACGCGGTTTGAAAGAGACGCGGCAAAGAACAAAAATCCTGATTTCAGCGGCATGAGCGTAATTTTTGCGGATATCGACGGTTTTGCCGCGATTAACAAGAAATACGGGGATTTCGTCGGCGACAAGATTCTTCGGGTACTGGGGCTTACCATCAGAAAATCCGTGGACGAAAAGGATTTTGTGGCCCGTATCGGTTCGGATTTCTTCGGAATTATCACCTATACCAGGGATCCGGCGGTCGCAAAGGCCACCTCGGAGAAGCTGATTTCCACTATCAGAACAATCCCCTTCCATTACAAAAATGAAAAGGTGCCGGTGACCGTCTCCGCCTGCTGCAAGATAATCACCGAGGATGAATCGGCAGATTCCGTGCTCGGTTCCCTGTCCGAAGCCCTGGAAAAGCGCAAACATGCCGAGAGTGCCGCCAGAAGTTCTTCCGACGGAGAGCCGTTTGCCAGGAGCATGCTTCTCATGATTGACTGATGCGGGGGGGAATTCCATGATTTCAATTATTCAGCCGGTTAACAATCTGGCCCTGCTCTCGCAACTGGAGAGTGCCAGTCTGTCCCGGTTTTCATCCGGAGAGCTCTATGACATCTACCGCAAGTGCTCCCTGGCCGTGCTGAATACCGGTGCCAAAACGGACAATTCGCATGTGCTTCTCGATAAATACCGGAATTTTGAAATCAATGTGATCCAGAATGAGCGGGGAGTGAAGCTGGAACTTATAAATCCCCCGGAAACCGCTTTTGTGGACGGGGTTATTATCAGCAACATTCAGGTAAACCTCTATACGGTGCTCCGGGATATCGTGCAGGCCTCTGCCATTGAAAAAATGCAGAACGAAGTCGATTCCCTGAAGCAGATTCCTGCCTCCAAACTCATTACCAACGGGATATTTTCAAGACTGCGTCTCGCCGGAACCCTGATACCGGGGCAGAACCCCAATGTGGTGGTCTGCTGGGGCGGGCACGCCATCAGCCAGACGGAATATGATTATGCCTACAAGGTGGGAGTCCGACTGGGGCTTCGAAAGATAGATGTCTGTACCGGCTGCGGGCCGGGTGCCATGGAAGCCCCCATGAAGGGAGCTTTTTTCGGACACGCGCTGCAGGGGCACAGCTCCAGCAGGTTTATCGGACTCACCGAGCCTTCAATAATCGCCGCCGAGCCGCCCAATCCCTACATCAAGGAACTGGTGATTCTGCCGGATATCGAAAAGAGACTGGAAGCTTTTGTCAGATTCGGCAATGCCATTATCCTGTTTCCCGGAGGCCCCGGCTCCGCCGAGGAGCTTTTGTATATTCTGTCGGTCAAGCTTCTTAAGGAAAACCGCCATGAACCTCTACCGCTGATTCTTACCGGACCGGAGGAAAGCAGATCGTATTTCACCGCCCTGGACACCTTCGTAAGGAATGTACTGGGCGAGAGTGCCACCCGGCATTACGAAATAATCATAGATGACCCTGAAAGGGTTGCAAGAACCATCAGAGAGGGACTGGAAATGGTTCGGGAACACCGCACCATGACCAGCGATTCCTACTGCTTTAACTGGACTCTGAGAATCCCGGAATATCTGCAGGAGCCTTTTGAAGCCACACATGCCAACATGAGCTCTCTTAATCTGCACCGTTCATCCGATCTCTCCCTGATGGCCTCGAATATGAGAAGAGCCTTCTCCGCCATTGTCTCCGGCAACGTCAAGGAATCGGGGATGGCTGAAATCAAAAAGCACGGTCCCTTTGTCATTGAAGGCGATTCAGAAATCATGCAGGCCATGGACAAGCTTCTCAAGGAGTTTATTGCCCAGAAACGGTTCCTGCTGTCACAAAGCGAGTATATCCCCTGCTATACCCTGCGGAACTCCGGCACTCCTGCGGAAAAGGAGACTCCCCGGTAATCCCCGGCGGGATGCAGTTACCGAACCTGTTTAAAATCCTCCGGCAGAACTGAATCCTTCCGGAGTTTTTTGGCTTCAATTTCTTTTCACGAATGATTTCCGCTTCGCCGTCATCCGGCTGCCATCTGGCCGGATTCCCTTCCTGCCCCGTTCCCCCGGACACCGGATCTTTTCATTACGGTTTTCATCTGATGAAAGCGCTCGCAAATCATAGTGTGCCCCTTCTCTCAAAATTCCAACATTCAAGGATATAAATGTTGTTTTGAGGAGATTTTTCCTCAGAAAATGGAAAACTTCACACATAATACACACAACCCCCACAATACCACATCTATTTTCTAACAAAAACAAAGAAGTTTTTGCAAATTCCGACCTTTTTCTTTGTATCATCCGAAAGAGAGAGTAAAATAAGCGGTCATAAACCGATATTTTTCCCGATGAGGAGTCTTGTATGACTATTAGAGTTGGTATTTTGGGGTACGGCAACCTTAGCCGCGGCGCTGAAAGCGCAATTGCGCATTCCGACGATATGGAGCTTACGGCGGTTTTCACCCGCAGAGATCCTGCAAGCGTGCAAATCAAAACCCCCAACGTTCCTGTGGTCAATGTTTCGGAAGCTGAGAGCTGGAAGGACAGGATTGACGTTATGATTCTCGGCGGCGGCAGCGCAACCGATCTTCCGGAGCAGACCCCGGTTTATGCCAGACTCTTCAACGTTATCGACAGCTTTGACACCCATGCCAGAATCCCGGAGCATTACAGCAATGTGGATGCTGCCGCAAAAGCTGCCGGAAAGATCTCTATTATCTCCTGCGGCTGGGATCCCGGTCTGTTTTCTCTGGCCAGACTTTATGCAACCGCGGCTCTTCCCAACGGCAAGGACTACACCTTCTGGGGCAAGGGGGTAAGCCAGGGACATTCTGATGCAATAAGACGCATCCCGGGAGTTAAGGATGCCAGACAGTACACCATCCCGGTAGACAGTGCCCTGGAGGCTGTTCGCAGCGGCTCCTCTCCGGATCTCACCACCAGACAGAAGCACACCCGTGAATGCTTTGTGGTTCTTGAGGAAGGAGCTGACGCCGCCAGTGTGGAGCAGGCCATCAAGACCATGCCCAACTATTTCTCCGACTATGACACCACCGTGCACTTCATCAGCGAAGAGGAATTAAAGAAAAACCACAGCGGTCTCCCTCACGGCGGTTTTGTATTCCGTTCCGGTACCACCGGTTCTGATAACGAATTCAGCAACATCATTGAATTCAGCCTGAAGCTGGACTCTAACCCCGCTTTCACCGGAAGCGTTCTCGCCGCCTATGCCAGAGCGGCATACCGTCTGAATCAGGAAGGCCAGTCCGGTGCCCGTACCGTTCTGGATATCGCCCCGGCGTACCTGTCAGGACTTTCCGGCGAAGAACTGAGAAAGCACTTCGTGTAATTAAACGATTTCCCTTTTAATAATACTCCTTTTTACCGCATCTTCGGATGCGGTTTTTTTATTTGGCCGGGGATAATCAGAGTTCATCCTCCTTCAGATGCTCGCAGCCGATATCCAGAATAATCTTCACATGCTCGTCTGCCAGGGAATAAAGCACCACCTGCCCTTCCCTGCGATATTTCACCAGATTGGCCATTTTAAGGGCGCTGAGCTGATGAGAAACGGCTGACTTGGTAAGTCCCAGAATGCATGCCAGATCGCACACGCAGAGTTCGTGAAGCTCCAGAGCATGCAGGATTTTGATCCGGGTGGGATCACTGAACATTTTAAAAAGCGCCGCGAGATCCATATATTCGGATCCCGGCTTCAGCGACTTTTCCACAATATCGACAAATTCATCATGAATAGCCGGGCAGTCACATCCCGGCACTCTCTTTTCCTGTGCCATATATCCTCCGGTTCTTTTGCCGAATCCTGTAATTGAACAAAAAATATAAAATTTCATTCAACTGTCTTGGGTCGCCGTGAATTGTACAACATATCAGAGACCGGAACACGGATTGGAGAACTTTTTTGTCCGGTAAAGCTCATTTTTTGCCAGATCACGTTTTTTCAAATCAGCAAGGAGCTTTATTCTGAACTTTAAGTTACAATATACCTGTATACAATATAATTAATGACAATATATTTAATGTATAATTTGCGAATCACAAGATAATGAATCCGGCAAAACTGGCAGCATACTTAAAACACCTCTCCAAAAAATGGCTAATCGCCCTGATTACGGCAGCCGACATCATCGGTATGGTGTCAGTACTTGCCATCGGACTCCGGCCGGATCTTCACAGGAGTTTTATTTTAAAGCTGCAAAACAGTTGGGGGATCATCCGGAATGCAATTCGGGACTTTCCGTCAGAATCTCCGGCTTTCCATCCCGATTCCCCCGCAGCAGGACAGAACACGGATTTCTCCGGAGCCCCTGCTTCGGATCTCCGGAGACGGGATCATGCGCAGAAATATTTTCCTTTCGAAAAATCCAAACGGGAGCTTATAAAAATATACCGGAAAGCCTCACCTCCCGAAACCTTCTACTGCCGCTGTCCGCTTCTGTTCCAAAACGGCAGAATTTACCCCGATATCGCGGCCTGCGGCTACCGGATCAGGAAACAGGAGAAACGGGCCCGCCGGATTGAATGGGAACACATTGTGCCGGCTTCCTGGTTCGGCGGACAGATGACCTGCTGGAAAACCGGCGGGCGCAACAACTGCAACAACGTTCCGGAATTTGAAATCATGGCCGGAGACATGCACAATCTGACCCCGGCAGTGGGAGAGGTAAACGATGACCGCAAGGCCTACCGCTACCGGCAGTTCCCGCATCCGGAACAATCCGTCTACGGAAAGTGTCAGTTTTTCATATCGGATGACAAACCCCGGGCTGCCGAGCCTCCGGAATATACCCGGGGCTTTATTGCCCGGGCCTTCAAATACATGGAACGACAGCACGGCATAAAGCTGTCAAAGGGAGATCGCCAGATCATGGATATCTGGGATCGCCGCTACCCGCCCGATGACTGGGAATGCCGCCGGAATCAGCTTGTCAGAACGGTTCAGGGCAACGACAACCCCTTTATCACTGCAAAATGCCCCTGAAAAGAACTCCGGTATGCTGTTCCCGGTCTCGGGTACACCAGAAAATCAGAAAATACCGGGACAGGAAGTGTTTATCAGAGAGCAGGACAGATCAAATACCCGGTTCATGGCTTCGTTCCAGTGTCTCATGAATCCGGCCAGCACCAGCCGCAGCACGATAAGACCGCACAGGAGCGATACCGCAAAGCCCAGACTGAAGATATTAAGCTGAGGGGCCGCCCTGGTCATCACGCCGAAGGTGAAGTTTACGAGAAGCATGGCACAGATGGAGCTCAGCGACAGGGACAGCGCCAGCGAAAACATCAGACTTCCGAACCTGGCAAACTCCATATAGGGAATGCTGAAAAACCCCTCAAAGCCCACGGGAAGCGTAACAAAGCTTTCGGCCAGAAGCCGGAACAGCACCAGATGACCGTTTACCGCAAAAAACAGAATGGTGGCCAGCACGGTAAAAAACTGTCCCACCACCGGAGTATTGGATCCCGAAACCGGATCCACCAGGGAAGCAAACCCGAGACCGGTCTGCATGGCCACCACCTGACCGGCCACCACAAAAATCTGGGAAATGAACTGCGTGGCATATCCCAGCATGATCCCGATGATTATCTGGTATCCGGACAGAAGAAAGAACCCCGGACTGAAGATATCCGGAATATTCCGCATTTCCGGAACCATGGGATAAATAATGACGGTAAGGGCCAGAGAGAGGCTGAGTTTGACAACTGAGGGAACACTGCGGGATCCCAGGGCAAACATGGCCATAATGCATGACGAGATACGCAAAAACGGCAAAATAAGGGATGCCAGAAAAGAAAAAATCATTTCCTCCGATAGCACCATCTCCGTTTTCCTCGTAGCTTCCCTGTTTTTCCCGCTTCCTCAGCCTCTCCGGATCAGCCAATCACTGTCGGGATCAGTTCCACCAGATGCCGGAAAAAACTCATCAGCTTTTCCAGCCCCCAGTGAGCCCCCAGTGCCAGTGCCACCACGGTTACCAGAAGACGGGGCAGAAAGCTCAGAGTCTGCTCATTGATGGAGGTTGCCGCCTGAAACACAGCCACAATAAGACCCACGGCCAGGGAAGGCAGAATGGACGCCGCCACCAGCACGGTGACCACCCACAGAGCCTCTCTCACAATGTCGACGAATACCTCGGGATCCACGCTATCCTCCGAGACCGAAACTGGTTACCAGACTGCCCATTATCAGAGACCAGCCGTCCACCAGCACAAAAAGCATGATTTTAAACGGCAGGGAAACTATCATCGGAGACAGCATCATCATACCCATGGCCATCAGGATACTGGCCACCACCAGATCAATAACCAGAAACGGCAGAAAAAGCATAAATCCCATCTGGAAGGCCGTTTTAAGCTCACTGACCATAAAGGCCGGGATAAGCACCTTCATCGGCACCTGATCCTTTGTTTCATATACCTCGCCGGCAAATTCGGCGAACACTCCGATATCATGGGGCCGGGTCTGCGACAGCATGAACTTTTTCATGGGAATTTTGGCATTCTCAAAGGCCTGAGGCGCTGTGATTTCTTCATTCATATACGGCTGAAGAGCTTTGTCGTTTATCTCCTCCAGCACCGGACTCATGATAAAAAACGACAGAAACAGTGCTATTCCCACAATGATTTGATTTGACGGCGTGGTCTGAAGCCCCAGGGCCTGGCGGAGAATGGCCAGCACCACCACAATTCTGGTGAAGCTGGTCATCATAATGAGAATCGCCGGCAAGAAAGACAGCGCTGTCATCAGAAGCAGCACCTGAAGGGTCAGGGAATATTCCTGAGAACCGTCGGCAGCAGTGGTTACGGTTACAGCGTTAAGGGTAAGATCCCGGGCAAGGGCCGGCTCGCTTCCCAGCATCAGGACAAGTCCCGCAAAAAGGACACCAAGAATTTTCTTCAAAACAGACCTCCTCTCCGTCCCGGAATGCGAACCCCTGAAGAAAGCCGAATCCCCGGGGAAAAACCATGGCAGCTATTTCAGTTTCTTAATACGTTCAATCTGGCTTATGACGTCTGTCAGCCGAATGCCAAACTTGTCATTTACCACCACGACTTCCCCGTGGGCTATCAGGGTTCCGTTTACCAGCACATCCAAAGGCTCGCCGGCCACCCGATCCAGTTCCACCACCGAGCCCTGATTCAGCTGCAAAAGATTGCGAATGGTGATCTGCGAACGCCCCACTTCCATGGTAATAGTTACCGGAATATCCATGATGGCGTCCAGCTTGGCCTGCTCCTCGGGAGTGGGCGGTCTTTTGGCATCCTCGGAAAAATCTTCAAATTCCGCCTTCTCAGGCTCCTCTGACAGTTCCACGCCGCCTGAAGAATTCTTCTGCTCTTTCAGCGCCTCTGCCCATACATCATCAATATCCGACATTTAACTCAGCTCCAAAAAATTATTTATTCCGGAAATTCAAAACCGAAACCCGGGTATCTCCTGAAAAACACTCTCCGTCCTTTTCGGGAATTCCGCCGGTTCCGGCCTGATTAATTCTGGGAAGCCTGCTCTTCCGATTCCTGGTCTCCGGAGTCATCTTCATCGTCATCAGAATGCCGTTTTCGTCTCCTGAGTACCAGGGCCAGCTCGTTCTTCATGAATTCCGGACGCTTAATCTGCTCGGTGATCTTAATGGCCAGCTTTTCGTCTGTCCGGCCCAGTTTGGCACGATAGGTGGGCAGATCCTCCACATACACCAGTGTGGTTTCCGGAATTTTCACCGGAATCACCATCCCCGGCTTGAAATTTTCAATATCGCGGAGTGTCAGCTGGAATTCCATCAGCTGAACCTTTAGTCCCACCTTGACTCCCATAACCTCTTCCCGGAGCGCCTTGCTCCAGCGAATGTCGGTATCGCCCTTGTCAGACTGCACACCGGCATCCAGAAGCTCGCGGATCGGCTCCACCATGGAATAGGGCATGGCTATATGAAAATCGCCGCCGCCGCCGTCCAGCTCAATATGAAAGGAATTAATGACAATAACCTCGGTGGGACTCACGATATTGGCCATGGCCGGGTTTACTTCACTGTCCAGATATTCAAATTCCACATCCATTACCGGAGACCAGGCTTCCCGGTAATCCTCAAAAATAATCTTCATGAGCATCTGGATAATGCGCCTTTCAGTGGGCGTAAACTCACGTCCCTCGATCTTGGCACGATATCTGCCGTCTCCCCCGAAGAAATTCTCCACCATAATGAAAACCAGCCTGGCTTCCATGGTAATAAGACCGGTTCCCTTCAGCGGACGGAAACGCACCATGTTAAGACTGGTGGGCACAAACAGGGTATGAACATACTCCCCGAATTTGATCATCTGAACGCCGTTTATCGAAACCTCGGCGGTACGGCGCATCATGTTGAAAAGAGAAATACGGAGATGCCTGGCAAAACGCTCGTTCACCAGCTCAAGTGTCGGCATGCGTCCGCGGACTATGCGATCCTGGGCGGCAAAATCATAACGGGTAAAACCGTTATCTCCGGAATCCGCACCCTGTTCCGATTCTTCCTGCGGCACATCGTCGACACCGTGAAGAAGCGCGTCAATTTCATCCTGACTTAAAATATCAGACACTTTGCCAGCCCCGTCTGTTTACTGCATTACAAAATCGGTAAAAAGAACCTTTTCCACCACCGGTTTTCCGGTTTCCTTCAGCATCGCCTCCTGCACCTCCTTCAGACAGGCTGCTTTGACCTCCCGGCGTCCCTCGATCTGATTGTAGATGTCCGGCTGAGTCTGATACTTGTAGAGCACCTCGCTGATGGCATTTTTAATCAGCGGTTCATGCAGCGTGACCAAATCAAGATTCTCCTGGGAATTCACGGTAATCTGCATTTTCACCTGCATCATGCGGTGTCTCGGTTTGGTTGGGAGCTGGATGACAAAAGGCTTCTTGATGTTAAGATAAAGAATCTCCGGAGCTCCGGGGGCCGGATTCCCGGGAAGCTGTGCCGGAACCTCCTTGGCCTCGGGATTGTCCCCGCCTCCTCCGGAGGAAAGAGCCAGGGCGGCAGCCCCGCCGCCTCCGGCAACAAGCAGAAAAGCTGCAATCAGCAAAATGAACAGCTTTTTTTTCTTGCCTCCGGATTCATCTCCCAAGCTTAACTGCTGTTCCTGAGTTCCATCCGCCATAATTTCGCCCCGCTGCCCCTGAGACTATGCCATCATGCCCTGTCACCGCTCCGGCATCTTCCGCCGGACACGCCCCGCATTATTCTATATGCAAACCTGCATTCAATGGCGGGAATGTAGCTGAATTGTAGCAAAATTTGCGAATTCCCCGCCATATCCGGAAGGAAAGGCCGCGGGAAAACCGCTCTCCAGGGTCTGTACCTCCCCCGTACCTCCCGACTGTTTTCCCTTTACCAGAATTTTATAATTCCGGAATCTTCGGAAATGCCATCCCGTACTCCGGCAAAAATTTCCTGCCATTCACCCTGTCTGCCGGATCGGGCCAGACGTCTCAGAGAATTCTCCCATTCCTGCTCGGCTCTTTCCCGCCCGCGGGACTCGCCGCCGGATTCCTGATCCACGGTATGCTCCTCAAGGTTAATACCGGCCTCGGCCAGGCTGTCTCTCAGTCTGTCCATGCTCTGGGAAATCAGTTCCCGGGCTTCGGATCCGGCAACCACAAAACGCACCCGGGCTTTTCCGGCATCGGCCATATCCACCTCAATCCTGAGATGCCCCAGTCTCTCAGGAGTCAGTGCTATCTCCACCTTCCTGAGATTGCGGGCGGCCATCCGCATTACCTGATCCCGAATCGCCTCGGCATTCTCGCGGGAACGTCCTTCAAAAAGTCTTACTGCCTCCGCTGTTCCGGAATTTCCTGAATCGGAAGCAGGCTGCCCCGTTCCTGAAAGTCCCCTTCCCGGGAAGCTGCCAAAACGGGATTCTGCCGATGCCCCGGCAGATCTCTCCGCTCCGTGAAGAGCCATTCCCGGTTCCGGCCTTCCGGAAAACTGTTCACGGGAATGACTGCCGGACTCTCCGAAACCGCCATTCGGGCTGTCCTCTCCGGAAGCAATGATTTCGGAACTCGAAACAAGATCCTCACCGGAAGCTGCCAGATATCCGGAACCTGCGGAAGTATCGCCATCCGGAGCCCCCAGGAAGCCCCGGGATCTGCTGACAATTCTGGTGCTGACATTTTTCTGAACCTGAAGGAGACTCAGAGCCGCCATGGCGGAATCGGCCTCCCGGGATACCGGATCCGTCATTCCGGAAGTCGCGCCAGAAACAGGAACGCTCCTCACCCTGATGCTTTCAAGTCCGGTAATTCTGCTGAGCGAAACCGTATCCCTGGCGGAAACTGCCGGCTTTTCTCCGGCAGCAGTGTTTTCCTGTTCCGAAGTCCGGGGCATTTCGGTTTTATTCCCGAAAATTTCTCTTCCGGAAAAAAATGCACTCCCGGAACCGGTCTTTATGGTCTCTTCAAAAAGAGGGGCATGTTCCGGAATGGCAGCGGCGTCTCCGGAAACGGGATTCATGTTCTGAGAGAAATTACGGGGCTCGCTCCGGATTTCAGCCCCCGCGGCAAATCCGGAGTCGGAAATACGGGATATCTCCGGATGTCCGGCATCCTGTGCCGAAGCAGCAGCATTGCCTGAAATGTTCTCCCCGAAAACTCCCTCGGATCCGGCGGACATTTCTGCAATTCCGGAATCAGGAGATGCCTGAAATTCCCCGGCGGACTCGCCGATTCGGGCCCTGCTGCCGACAGTGTTTTCGGAGTTTTCCGAAGGAATCTCCCCTGCCGCGGATTTTCCGGCATGGATTTCTGCATTCTTTTCATGAGCGGGGGCTGTATCCTCCCGGGAAGCATGAGCCTCCTCAGATAATACCCGCGACTGTTCCGTGCCGGCCAGGATTTCTTCCGGAATCCGGACGGAATCAAAGGTATCTTCTATAGCACCAGTGTCCCGGAAAGATGCCCCGGATAAAAACGCCTCCGGAATATAATCCTGAACCTCTGAAATCTCATCACGGGAAAGCTTTTTGCGGGAATCTCCGGCATTCATTTCCGGAGCCGCTGCCGGATTTACAGCGGAAATCGGCTCATCCGAAACCGGCCCCTCAAACACGGCAGTATCAGCACCACCCCGGAATCCGGATTCCGGCAGCACCGCACTGTCCGGCACCTCTGTCAATATTTCGGCATTTTCACCTGTTCTTTCACCTGCTCTTTCACCGGCACTTTCACCTGCTCTTTCAACGGCACTTTCACCGGCACTTTCACCGGCACTTTCACCTGCTCTTTCACCTGCTCTTTCACCTGCTCTTTCAACGGCACTTTCACCTGCTCTTTCAACGGCACTTTCACCAGACAGCATCACTTCCCTGAGAACAGTAAGGGCAGATTCATTCACAGCCGGATAAACCAGAACCTGATTATCGGAAACATCATCCCGGGAAAGCTTTTTGCGGGAATCTCCGGAAACTGCCCGAGCAGAAGCTTCCGGCACCCGGGACAGGTCATCCCCTGAAACTGCTGCGGAATCCTCCGAGTCGAAATTCCGGACAACATAATCCCCGGGAACTTCCCGAATCCGGAAATTATCTGAAATGACTGCCTGATAAACATAATCCGCATCTTCCGGAATATCCACGGTAACTCCCGCCCGAACTGAGGAAATAACCGCCTGCTCCGGAATTTCCGGAACTGTTTCGCTGTCAGTCTGCTCCCCGAAATCAGAAGGTGACATCTCCCCGGATTCGGCACCTCCAAGATCATCGGACGTTAAACCTGATTCCGGGAACCCCCTCCTGGAAAAGAGATCCCTCACCCCGGCTAAGATATCAGCAACCGGGATAGCAGATGGTTCGGAATGACACGGAGTCAGACAGGCTGACAGATCTCCTGCACTGAACTCCTCTCCCTCCCGGGAAAGCGGATCGAAAAGCTCGTAATCGGCATCCGAAAGCTCGACATCGTAAAGCTTCCGGCTCAGATCGTCACTGTCAGCGGAAAGGTCATAAAAATCCAAGGTCCGGGACGTCGCAACGGTCTCCTCCGTAATCTCCCGGGCATCGGAAAGCACCTGAGCGGCAATCCTGTTTTCTTCCGGCAAAACACTGCCGGGAGCGGCAACATTGATTTCCGGCAGAGCCATTGCACTGTCTCCGGCATTAAGAATGCTGCTGAAGGAAACTTCTTCCTTTGTGCCGGTTCCGGAAATACCGGCGGCCGGAACGCCAATGGTCAGCAGGGACGAAGCGCTGGAAAAATCTACTGAGGCTGATAACATTTCCGTTTCCTTAAGTCAATTCAATGACTGCTTTCCGAGGTACGGTACAAGAGATGCAATTAGTCTGCCAGATCCCGGAATAATGTGATAAATAATCCCGACAATCTGAAAACCTTACAGAAATCACCCAAAGGAAGTAAAACATCCGGAGCTGGATCGGAGAATGAAAGGGAAGAAATCCGAAGGGGCTGATCTCCTGCGGGAACATCGACCACGCCCCGAATTCGACTCTGTCAGAAACCGTTCCCCTGTCCCGTCAGAATCCTGACACTCCCGGGCCATCCGAAAATGCCGTCTTCTAAAAAACGGCAGGAATCAGGCGGGAGACCTGTTCAGGCATCTCCGGGCCCAGGATCCTCAAATCCTGACAGGGGCCCGCTGTCAGGGAAACGGCTGTACTGAATATTCAATGGCGGCTACGCTGCGCAAAGCTCATAGTCATCATCGGTAACGGCGGTTTCATAAAGCTTCCGGCTGTAATCATCGGTTTCACAGGCCAGATCGTAAAAATCGCATTCCCGGACGGATTCGGCAGTATTTGAAGAAGCGGCATTTACTGTAAGCATTTTGAATTCCTTAAGTCATCCTGATGACTGACTGGGTTTTGACGTTCATGAATACTGGTGCAAGATATTTGCCAGCTTTCGACATTTCAGGAAAAATCTTATGACCACAAAATCTGAAAACCCGCTTCGTCAGAAAGACGGTTTTCCGGCTCCGGGGTCGCCCGAAAACGTCTCTCCGGATTCCCGCTCCGAAAACGCCAGGGGAGAACCTTTTCCGGTTCTCCCCTGTAATATCAGAATGCTTCGCTCCGTCAAAACTCCGGGGAATTTCCGCCGTTCTCCTCAAAGAAACGGCTCACGAACCCCCAAGGAGC
>Ga0256407_10009367_pt1 | contig 14041 bp, 10 predicted proteins | sample RumenRJG_04DNA_FD_193489 | JGI IMG/M metagenome (GOLD analysis project Ga0256407, IMG submission 193489) | Bovine rumen microbial communities from Lethbridge, Alberta, Canada - RJG_04 | ecosystem: Host-associated > Mammals > Digestive system > Stomach > Rumen | place: Canada: Alberta... | reverse complement strand
AAGATGAGGGTATTTGATCTTATATTGCTACACGTCACCAGTATTTTTTATAAAATGTGACATATTCGTCACAAAAAAGTTAAGATTATAGACAAATTGGTTAATTTTTGATCATGCGTAGGCCCTGCACTTCGGTTTGCCTTGCTGCGGAATTCCCGGAATTTACTCCATGTTTTCGCCGTTGAGGTAGTCTATCAGCTGCTGTCTGGTCAGCGGATGCGTAGCCGCTTCCGCCGCGCGGACGGCAAGCTTCCGGAAGCAATGATCCGTCAGCCGTCTGTCAACGAGAAGAACCCCCTTGTCATCGCAGTGGAGTATTTTGGCAATCCTTCTGGTTCTGGAGAGAAACACGCACCAGACATCCTCGCCGCAGGGATCAACATTCCATGCGGAAAGCAAAGAGCAAAGCCCGCATATACCGTTGCGCATATCGACAGGAGCCGTGATCAGGATTATCCGGCCCGAGTTAAACAGTTCGCCGTCCATTTGCTAAGCCCTCCCGATCAGCAGCGTCAGTACTTTTGCCACGGATTCTTCAGGGGTTCCGGAAGAGAAGTCGATCTTCAGGTCTCCGAACCTGATATGAATTTTGGAGAGACGCCCCTGACGGCCGCCCGGACTTGGAGACGGCAGGCTCACCTCAAGGAGCTGACTGAGTGCCGGGGCTTGCGCGCCATAACCTTTCTCCGGCAGGCATGATATTACCTGAACTATGTCTGAATCCGGGACTTCGGTATCCGCCTCTGTGCCGGCGACGGTGTCTGCGCTTTCCGGAACGGCGGAACCCGGGGCATCCGGAGCGGTAGGAGCAGCGGAGGAGGATTCCGGCTCTTCGGCTTTTCCCGGAGTGAGGAGGCTTATGATTTCCGGCCATCTGTCGGACACGGCGGTGTATTCTCTGAACAGTCTGAGATTAGTGGCGAATACCGAGAGGGATGCCTTGAATACGGAAACGCTCAGGTATTCCTGGTGGAAGACTTTGACGCTGCTGATGGTCAGCGGCGCCTTCAGGCTGATGAATTCCATGATTTCGCGGTTCCTGTCTGCCTCAGGCGCTTTAAACATGGCATAGCCGAACCGGAACATAATCTTGCACTCGGCAAAGGATGCATCGGTTCTGCCTTCCAGGAATTCATCATAGAACTCGACAAGATCGCAGCCGTAATTGGTGATGGCCTTGGGGAGAGAGTCTCTGTCCGGAATGCATGACGGTTTATCGATGGGGGTCATAGGGGGCTCCTTTTCTTAATAACTAAAAAAAGGATACCGGGTTCAGTCAGGGGGGCTGGAAAATCGCAGGGAAGTTACACGAATTTTACTGGGATCCTTGAAGTCATTAACTACAATCAATTCACTCATCTTGGCGATAGCATCTGATAACATAATTTTTGCCCTTGATTAAAGATGAGGGTATTTGATCTTATATTGCTACACGTCACCAGTATTTTTTATAAAATGTGACATATTCGTCACAAAAAAGTTAAGATTATAGACAAATTGGTTAATTTTTAATCATGCGTAGGCCCTGCATTAATTTTGAGAGTGTTTTGTTACGGTATATCAAAATTTGAATTCCGCAATGGGAAAAGTTAATTCGAAAAATTTACTGACCAATGACGGTTATAACAACAAACACTGACAAGATATTAAAAATTGTAGAATTAACACCTTTGGATGGGTTTAATACCCATTCAATATTGTGTGAAAAATTGAAACTAAGAAGTAACTACAAAAGATTAGTTGGGGACTTGCCATCCAGGATTCAAAACAATACCTCAGACCATCAGGAGCAAGAAATGTGTGTATAAAATGATTTACACCCGCTAGTTAAATGCATTATAAGTGCTCAAGGCCTGATTTTATAAGGCCTTGAGCACTTATATTTTGACTTGAAGTCCTAAACACAGGATCAGAAACTATTAATTGTGTCTATTACATAGCTTATCTCATCATTAGTCATGCCGTAATACATGGGAATACTCAGTTCAGTAGAACTAATTTTCTCAGCTATCGGAAAGTCTCCAAGCTTAAATCCAAGTTCCTTATAGCATTCTTGAAGATGCATTGGTATTGGATAATGCTTGTTTGTTCCTACACCATTATTGTTAAGATGATTTTCCAGATCATCTCTTTCCTCGCATCTTATAGCAAATATATGCCATACAGGCACCATATCTAACTGTGTTATTGGCAAAATAACTTTGTTATTTTTAATTTCACTTAAATATCTATCTGCTATTCTTCGTCTTTCTTCATTCATTTTATCTAGGTAAGGTAATTTTGCAGATAGAAATGCAGCTTGAAGTTCATCAAGCCTACTGTTATTTCCCTTATAAATATGATGGTACTTATAATCAGAACCGTAATTTCCAAGTGCTCGTACTATTTCTGCCAACTCCTTGTTATTGGTTACAACTGCTCCTCCGTCACCTAAAGCTCCAAGGTTTTTTCCCGGATAAAAACTGAAAGCTGCCGCATATCCAAATGTGCCAATTTTTTGTCCGTAATACGTTGCTCCATGAGCTTGAGCACAATCCTCAATAATATGCAATCCATACTTTTTGGCAATATTTAAAATCAATCTCATTTCACAAGGGTGACCATACAAATGAACAGGTATTATTGCTTTTGTTTTACTGGTTATTGCAGACTCAATTAAAGCAGGATTTATGTTATAAGTTTCAAGTTTAGGTTCTACAAATACAGGTTTTGCTCCAACATATGTAACAGCAAGTGCAGTTGCAATATATGTATTTGATGGAACAATAACCTCATCTTCAAGTCCAATCCCAAGAGCTTTAAGAATCAAAACCAAAGCATCTAGACCGTTGCCTACACCAATGCAATATTGTGTATTACAATATTCTGCAAAGGCTTTTTCGAAATTTTTGTCTTCTATTCCTTCAATATACCATGATCTTGTAAAAACCCGATCAAATGCATTTCTTAATTCTGAATTTAATTCATTTTCCATTGGAAGGAAACTAACAAAAGGAACTTTCATCAGTATACCCCTGTTTAAGCTGAAGCAGTATCCCCACAATTTTTTACGTATTCTAAAAAATCATCATAATTTCTAATATAGTCAAATTCATCATATAGTTCAGAAGCTAAAACCATTAGCACAGCATCTGGACTAAAATCAAACATTTCTCTCCACATGGCATTAGATACGTATAAACCTTCATAAGGCTTTTCAAGTGGTATAACTTTCTTTTCTTTACCATTATCCAATCTAATTTTACAATTGCCGTGAATACAAACTAAAATTTGTTGCAGGGATTTATGTGCATGCAATCCTCTTACAACTCCATCCTTTGTATCATACATGTAATAAACACGCTTAATTCTAAATGGAATATCTTTAAATTCCTCTAACGACACTAATTGTCCTCTATCATCTCCATGAGGCTGGAAGACATATTTAATTACTTGCATTTATATCCTTAAAATTTACAGACCAATACAGTATAATCTTATAAAAATTGTTATCATCTACGGAACGAAGCGATATATCCTAAAATCTCCCTTGATTCTTCATCAGTAAAAACATCATTCTGTATAAAATAAGAATCATCACCATTAAGGACCACAGTTGCTTGACGATTATCACTTTTAACAAAGATAAAATTCATTTTTCCGAAATCATATCCAAAGATAGTCTCTGACGCATCGTCTTTTAAAGGATTGATATTAAATTTATGTTTCTTATACTTCGGAAGTTGCAGATATTGAAGAAGGACTCCTAGAGAAGCATGTGAAAACTCACTATGATTAACAACACCGTGATTTTTGCCATCGATTATAACCAGCGGAACTCTATTTACATAAGTTGGTTCGTTAACGTGAGCAGGATCAATGTTATCAATACCCCAGGCATAGTGATCACCCAGCATGACAAGAATTCCATTATCAAAGTAACCAATTTTTTTCAACGAACTGATAAAATTGAAAACAGCTTGATCCGTGTATTTAAACGCCAACTCCATATTCTGAAAACCAAGTGGTGAATTATACGGTGAATGGTTACTTGCGGTTTTAGTTATATACAAGAAATTATGTTCTTCTGATGAAATTTTATCAAGTATAACTTTGAACATATCTTCATCATTAACACCATTAAAAACCCCACGATCTTTTATATTATTGAAAACAGGATTATTTGCATCTATAATCTCATCATATGCTGAAAACTTCAGAGCAACATCCATTTGAAACACCAAATCTGTAGACGAAATAAACCTGGTTTTATAACCGTGCGTTTTGAAATTATTAATTAAATCATTCTGACTATATAAATCATTACTTGTCTTCAACAATTGTCCAACATATGAATTATCATCAGCAGTATTGTCTTCATCCCAAGCAAACTGTATAGCAGGAACTCCTTTTACTATTGATAAATAAGACAACGACGTAGATGGCATAACAGAGTAATAATTGTCAAAAAAAACACTATCACTTACTAATGATTCGATATTGGGCATATATGAAGGCCCTATTCCACATGCATATGTAAAGGAGCATCCCCATGACTCAACAAGTAAAATTATAACATTCTTTTTTTGATTTAAACCTTCATGAGTTTCCCATCTTAAATTTAAATTTGAGCGATTTTGATAATCATTCGAGTATTCTTTAAAAAAATTACCGATTTTCTGAACACACCAACCATTAATTTGAAAAGGATTCGCAAGCTTGTAATCACTGCCAAGCAAACTTTGAGGATATAGTCCAAATAGTGAAACAAATAATAATAAAACCAAAGAATAAATATTACTCTTTGTTATACTACCCTTTATAAGAAATGTGGCAAAGCAAAATGACACTATTATAACAATGCCAAACAGCATAACTACACCGCTTTCAGATGTAACATACTTAACTATAAATTCATAAAAATATTCATAACGCCCTGTAAAATTCCCTCCCATTCTAAAATTTAACCTAGTGCCTATTACATCTAGTATACAATTATCAACTAACAGAGTGGCACATATTACTAACGGAATTATTATTAATATTAATTTGATCAGTTTGTTTTTTAAAAGATAAGATGCAATTATAAAAGCATAAGCAAAGGAAATTAAAGGTACAAAATTTTGAAAAAATATAAAATAATTAAATAATTTACCCTTATCAGGATTGAGAATCTCCAGTGCCATTTTAAAATGGCCAAGATATGCAACATATATAAGGAAAAATGAAGCTATGAAAGCATTAATCGCGATAAATCTGAGTATTATTCTCTTACTATTGGTTACATCACATTTTTGAATTCTGATAAATGAAATGTAGTTAACTAAAAATATGAATACTATAAAAAAAGAACAACAAAGGTAATTTAGTTCTTTGTATTCTTCACTAAAGGTAATTAGTTCTGATTTTGTTACCTTTGGAAGGTTTAATGAATTTGTTATATCTAGTAGAATTCTATCATTATTGCTTTTTAAAAAGACACCATCTACATGAGTCATAGTACCAATTTGATAATGATCATTGGATTTAGAATTATTCAAAAAACTGTTAACAGGAATTATTCTACTATTTACTCTTACACCATTTATAAAAATAACACCATCTTTTTTATCACTTATTAATTCTAATTCAATTTTATGCGAATCCTGTATGGGTATAGTAGTTTTGTACCAATTTGGTACAGGTAATCCCTTTTCATCATTTTCAATATCTATTGATTTTCTGGCATTTATTACTAGCTCATAACTTTCATTATATGATTTTATTGAGAGCTCACCAGGTGAATTAATAAAAGACAACTCAATCTCAAGAATATTTGCACCTTCAACTGTCTTAACAAAAAAAGGGGAAATTATCTTGTGTAAACCATATCCAATAAAAACAGATAGAATCAACAATAAAATTAACGATAATATATTTCTCATAATAATCAGAATTATTAAATTTATTCAAGCGTATTTTTGTAATAAGCACATTACTGATCTTCTATCAACTAAACTTGAGTAGCGTGCAAAAGGTCAAAAATACGTCATTTCTGATAAAACGAAATAACCTATTTTTAACCCCTTGCTTTAAAGTGTGAAATTGAAACATAACCTGAACTTTAGCAATATTGTTACACTTTAACAAGGGTTACTTTTAACAACTCCCTAAAACCACTATAAAGGGAATTCTGTTGTTTATATATAAAAAAACTCCCCATACAATGAGGAGTTTTCAACTTACACTAAAATATACTCTCGATTAGCAAACTTCTTTATCTATGCAAGAGGAACCAGCATCATCACGCTTCCAATCAACAACACCATTGTCAGCATTACCGAAATAAGGAACCACCTTGAAGGTTGCACCTTGTAAACCATTAGAATTCTTGGCTGTGGCGGTGATTGCACCGTTGGTTACTGCTATAGTAGATACGTACTTGGTAGCATAGGAAGCAGCTTTACCAATCTTCCAACCATTACCCTTCTTATCGTTTGCACAACTAGCAGCCGGGATTGTATTATTAGCGGTAAAAGCAGGGCCGGTGTCAAAAATACAAAGTTCAACCTGCTTCTTAACACCATCAACAGCAGAAGTAACTTCAGTAAAACGAGCACGAGCCATGTAACGGGCGTAAGCAGGAAGTGCGATTGCAGCAAGAATACCGATGATGGCAATAACAATCATCAATTCAATAAGGGTAAAACCTTTTGACTTTTTCATTTTGTAATTCCTTTTACTTGATTAACAAATCCTTTGTTAAGGAAAGCTAGGACATCCGCCTAACTTGTTTATGATTATCTCATGTCGAATTTAGGAATCCAACAATTCTCGTCCAACTTTATCGATTTTTTTGATCTTTCTCACGTTTTTACCTGCTTCCTAATAGATCTTGGTGATTCTTAAGCCATTCAATTCATGCAAACCTATTCCCTTTCCTCTATAATATCCACCTGCCACCACAACATATGAAGTAACCCATGATGTAAAGAGCACCGGTATATGCAAACCTTCCATAAATCAGGCATTCTGAGTCTTGGAGCACTAACCTCCTGTATTCTCCTGCCCCTCCCCTCCCTGGCAGGAACCAAGGATCTGTTAAGCACCCAAACCGTTTACGATGCCCGCTGCCTCGCCGATGTGCCTCCCTACGTCAAAAATGCCAAAAACCAGGACCCCAACCAGACTCCGGTTTCCATTACTGCTGACCATGCAGATGCAGACCTCAGGCACAGCGTCAACTATTCCGGCAACGTGGAAATCGTCCAGGGCCAAAAAACCCTGAAAGCCGACAATACCTCCTTCAACCATGAAACCCAGGACATCATGGCATCGGGGGACATTTTTTACCAGGACGGCGAGGTAACGGTTAAAAGTGATACTACCCTCACCACCAACCTCAAAACAAACGACACCCGCCTGGACAAGGCCACCTACCGCCTTAACGGCACCCTGGTGAGAGGCTATGCCGATGAAGCTGTAATAAAGGACCAGGCCAACAGGGTTTCTCTCAGGAATGCCTACATCACCACCTGCCCCGAGGATCAGGAAACCTGGAAAATCAGTTCCTCGGAAATTGAAATGGACAAGAACGAGGTATTCGGGGAAGCCTATAACACGGTATTCTGGTTTCACAATATCCCGGTGCTGTACCTTCCCTACCTGAATTTTCCGGTAAAGAATCAAAGAAAATCCGGTCTTCTGTACCCGGTCATCGGCTGGTCCTCATCAGATGAAATTCTCCTGAAAACCCCGGTATACTGGAATATCGCCCCTAACTACGATATGACCATCACCCCAACACTTATTGGAAGACGGGGCCTCCTAATGGAAAGCGAATTTCGCTATCTTCCTTTCGCTGGAACCCAGGGGAGCATGATGGGGCAGTATATCCACCATGACAGAAAGAGTCGGGATGACAAGGAACCGGACAAATTCCACGAACGCTGGCTTTATACTCTGAACCACAAGAGCTACTGGGACAACCGTAATTTTGGCCTTGAAGCCGACTACACCAGAATAAGAAGCGGGGATTTCAATTATATTGACGACTTTGATCCCACTTCGGTAAATACCATCGATAACCAGCTTTTGCAGGAAGCCCGGGCCTTTGTGAATCTTCATAATTTTGACGCTTCAGTGAGAATGCTCCGGTACCAGTTGCTTATTCCGGATTCCCTCCTGTTATACCAGCCCTTCCGGATCGAGCCGGAACTCAAAATGGGCTATCACAACACCATGGATTCCTGGTTCAGCTATAATCTGGGAATGACCTATTCCAATTTCAGAGTTGACGGCCACTCCAGAGATACCGGCTATGACGCCCAGAGAATCCATTTCGAACCTGAAATCACAGTTCCTCTAGTCGACTACCGGGGAATTAATCTCACTTTCCGGGAAAAGCTCTTCTATACTCATTACGACCAGAACATTCCCCATTCCAGACCACTGAAATATCCGGTGCAGATCCTTACCGCAGATGAAATGAAGCCATCAACTGACAGATTTCTTAATCTCTCCGAGATCCGAGGCAAGGTAACCTTCACCAACACTCTTGACAGCGGACACACCCTGACTCTGGAACCGGAGGTGCAGTACATCTACATTCCCTATAAAAACCAGGAAGCCATCGGTCTTTATGACACACTGGATCGGGTGTACGATTTTGATTCTCTTTTCAGCTACCGGAAATATTCCGGGCTTGACAGAATTTCCGATGCCAACCGCCTGAGCTACGGCCTGACACACCGGATCTACGACCAGGAATTCCGGGAAGTTCTGCGTTTTCAGATCGGGCAGGGCTATGATTTCACTGCCCAGCGGGTAAAGCTCTTCAAATACGATGATACAAACTATTATCGGAGAACCCCAATATCCACAGCCCTGAATGTTAGTCCCTTCAAGGGAATCTCGGCACACGGGGATCTCGTTTACGACACCGAATATTCCCAGCTCTCCAGCTGGAGCGGTCTTGTCAACGGTGAGTACGAAGAATTCAAAGGCCAGCTTAACTACCGCTATAAGAAAGACGGGACCCGAACCATGAAAAACGATGTCATTGACCTCCGACAGCTGGGAGGATCCTTGCAGGTTCCGCTGAGCCGGGACTGGCATGCCATCGGGGTTATGTACTACGATCTCTTCCAGAAGAAAAACATCGATCAGAAGCTGGCCGTCAAGTATGATTCCTGCTGCTACTCCCTGGGCGTTCAGGTCGAAAGATACAACAGACCTGATAACTATACCATGACGGCAGACAACGAAACCAAGTTCGGGGTATTCTTTGAACTCAAGGGTCTGGCCAACGTCGGTGCCGATACCTCTTTCACCACAGAAACAAAATTACTGCCGTATAACGATACGGTCAATCTTAGCAAATAGGTATAACATGCTGAAGAAAATTCTAGCCGCAGCCGTTGTCCTGGGTACCATAGCCGGAACGCCTGCTTATGCCGCCACCGCAGTTCCCGTGGACAGAACCGTGGCCGTGGCCAATAACGACATTATTCTCGAAAGCGAGCTTGCCAAGGCTTCGTCAAACCTGAAACGGAATCTCCTTCGTATGGGACAGGAGCTTCCTCCTGACGATATCATAAGAAAGAACGCCCTGGAAAGGCTCATTGTAAACAGTCTGATAATGCAGCTTGCCGAGAAGAACGGCATCACCATGACCGATTCCGACCTGGACAGAGCCATCAGTCATATGGCAGCCATGAACCATACCACCGTTTCCGCCATGCTGGCTCAGGCCGCCAAAGAAGGCTTCAGCGAAGCGGACTACCGCAATGAGGTGAGGAACAACGTCATTATCGGAGAAGTTACCAGATCCCAGGTAAGAAGCCGGATAAACATTTCGGATCAGGAGGTGGAGCAGCTGGCTCTTATGCTCAAGGACAACGCCTCCGCCATGAGTTCCTACCATCTCGGACTGATTTTTGTAAAACTGGATCCGGATGCATCCCCTGCCGTAACCGATGCCGCCAACCGCAAAATGAAGCAGATAAAGGACGAGCTGTCCAAAGGCAAGGTCTTTGCCAATGTGGCAGCACGGTTTTCCGAAGCTCCCACCGCGGTAAACGGCGGTGATTTGGGAACCATTCCGGAAAGCCAGCTTCCTCCCTATATTGCCGATGCCGTCAGGGATCGCAAAAAGGGAGATCTGGTGGGGCCCTTTCGTACCGAGGAAGGCCTTAATCTGGTAAAGATATACGATGTGGGGAGTATGACTCCCGAACCGGTGGAGCAGGTCAAGGTAAAGCACATTCTTCTCAAGACCAGCATTATTTTTGATGACAAGGCTGCCGAAGCCCGTCTTGCCGGGTTCAGGTCTGAAATCGAAAACGGGGATAAGACCTTTGACGAGCTCGCCCGCAGCTACTCGGAGGATTATTCCAACTCCTTCGACGGCGGACTGATGGACTGGATGAACCCGGAAGTATTCGATCCTGCTTTCCGTGACGCCATCGCTCTCCTGAAGCCGGGGGAAATCAGCAGGCCCTTCAAGAGCAGCTTCGGCTGGCACCTGGCAGAGCTTGTGGGAAGAAAGGTTGACCGGGATTCCCTGGAAGCCTACAAGGTCAAGGCCCGGGAGATTCTTTTCAATCGCTCAATTAATGAGGAAAGCGAACGGTGGCAACGGGAAATCCGCGATTCCTCGTACGTTAAAATATACGAATAGCTTTCTGATATGCGGCATGCCGTTTCCGAATCGGAGAACCATTTCATTCCGGGACGCAGTCATCGTCGTGCTCGTAATGAAAAAGTGAGCGGTAAGAGCGGACTCTGATATCAGATGATCCGCTTATACGCCGGGAAAAGAATGAGATCGTACCAGGCTTGGATATAGGTTTTGTAGAATTCTCTTTGGAGAGCAGACAGTGGTTCAACCTTGTCAATAAACGCTCTGTTACGGGAAAGATCGATTCTGAGGAATATGCGCTTTAATGCCGATGCGCATTCGGGGTCATCCCCCTTGCTGATGAAATCGATGTAGTAGATTTTCTGATCATTCTTCCTCAGAGCTGAATTCGGGAATTGAAAAACTCTGGCATGAAGATCGGGTTCAGACAAAAGCACCTTACGCATGACAGATTCATCAGCTTGCGGAAGAAGACAGCTTCCACAGTCAAAACCAGGGCAATAAAGACAGATTCGGTTCTGCCGTCATAGAGCACCCAGTTCCCGTTATGGCGGTCAAAGTTCCCAAGCAGAGCGTCTGCAATAAAAACATTCCAGAAATGATCCCGCAAGATCGAAGGGTTAATGTACCGTTGCTTATCTATGGCGTCCAGGACATCTGAAAGCTCTGTACCCGTTCCATTGCTGTCCGAATCGAGAACAATGTTCTTGATGGAGCAGAAGTCAAAAAAACGCATGACTCCGGATGTGAAGTCCCTGCAGGCGCAAACAAGCTTCACCTTGTCACGGACGGTGTAGGTCCCGAGTAATGTCTTCTGAGCCGTAATACCAATCAGGTTGAAGATGCTGCAGACAAGATGCTCGCTGATACTGCCGTTTGTGTAAGACAATTTCGTGGGCTTCCCGGCCGCTGACAGAGGGAACTTCAGCATGTATACTGAAGTGGTTAACCCGGTTCCAACTCACCATAGACAGCATAAAAAGAAATAAACACACCCACACCCGGTTTTGGGGAGTTATTGTGAGAAAATCAATTTCAGGAGAATTAACCTTTTTTGGGACATGCCCCATCCCCTGAACATCTGCTCGCCTTATGAGCTCATGACATGTCCGTCAAAACAGATAGTAGAATACATATCCGCAATAAATTCAGCAGAGACGGAAGAAAGTCTATATCATGTTATTTATAAGATCGCAGTATGCGGGTTGCGATCTTATGAAATTACGATGCTTAAAGAAATCACGTATTCTGAGTTTTGATTCTTTCCAGATAGCCTGGCCATGCAGCATTATGGAAAACACCTGATAATTTTATTATTTGCTTGGAGGAGTCGTTGTTTATGACCGACAGCAAAGTAACTTTATTGAATAATCCCTATGGCAAAGCTGCTTTCGGAATTATTCGTAACAAGAATAGCGCATATGCTGACAAAACCGGTTTTATCAAATTACTGGACGATGACAACATGACTCCGTATCCGGTGTTACTCAGACCGCGCCGCTTCGGCAAAAGCACCTTTGTCCAGATGCTGATCTGCTTTTATGACATTGCATTCAGAGATCAGTATGAAAAATTATTTTCAAACACAGCCATCTACGATATCAATCTCCCCAGTCACAATACCTACCATGTAATAAAATTTGATTTTTCCGGTATCTTCGGCACCGATATGGCAACACTGGTAGGTGATTTCAAGGATGCCATCCTTAAAGGAATTGAAAATTTTAAGGAAAGATACCCGGATTTCGTCTTCTTTCCTGACGAAAGCAAAACCCCTTCAGGCATTATCAAATTTTTTTTTACCGCGTACGGAAAATACCCCCAAAAGAAATCGTTATATTTAATGATCGACGAATATGACAATTTTGCCAATGAAATTCTGTCCCGGGATCCTGAGATGTTTAAAGCCATCACCTCAGCCGGCGGTTTCCTGAAATCATTCTATGCCGCCATAAAGGAAGCCACCGCAGATACCGATGCCAGTGCCAAAACAACCTGTGTCGCAAAAACCTTCATTACCGGAGTATCTTCAGTTTCCCTGGATTCTCTGACTTCCGGATTTAACATTTCACGCAATATTACCTCCTATGCAATCTTTAATGATTATGCCGGATTTACCGAGGATGAACTCCGGGATCTGATACCGAAACTCGTGGACATTAACGAACTGGGAGTCAGCACTGATGAAATCATCACCGGCATGAAACCGGTCTATGACGGCTACTGCTTTAACAGAAATGCCGGAAATACCGTTTATAACTCGTCCATGTGCCTTTATTATCTTGATGAAATGCGGCAGCAGGGATGTATTCTGGATCCCGGTAATTATTCGGATCCGGCCTCCGATCAGGACGGCACGAAGCTTCTCCAGCTTTTTGACATTGCCGAAAAAGGACTGACGGATAATATCATCAGCAGCTATCTGAAAAATGAAAGCTTTTTTCTGACCAAACTTGCGGAAAGCATCAATCTGAACAAGACTGAAAAGTACAGCCGGGATCAGCTCCTGTCCATGATGTACTATCTGGGATATCTGACTGTCGATCCTGAAAAAAGCACCCCGGACAGACTGATCCTCAGGATTCCCAATCGCTTTATGGCGAGGCTTTTTAACGAATGCACCGTAAAGCTTCGTTTTAATACCAGTCATGTCTACACCGATCCCGAACTGGATGTTTCGGCTCTCCTGAATACGGAAGATGACATTTCTTCGTTTTCCGATTCGTGCACGGAGTTTTTAACCGGTATCTCCGCCTGTCAGGTGCTGCCGCAGCTGAATGAAATGTCGGTAAATCTGGTACTGAGTGCCAAGCTTAAAACCATTGCCGGCATTTACGTCGAATTCCAGAAACCGCTCCATATCAGCGGGGAATGCGAAAAGTTTGCCGACCTGGCAGTTACGGTAAATGCGGCAAAGGACAACGAATGCGTATATCTCTTCGAGCTTAAGTACCGCACAAAAAAGGAATCCCGGGAAGAGGAAAAAAAGAAACCCCGAACCGATCCCGAAAAATCCCTGGAAAGCATCAAAAAGCAGGCCGCAAAGCAGGTGCTTTTGTACCGCTCCGCCAGCGAATTCCGGGATAAAGAGGTAAAAGCGTATATCATGATATTCGAGGGGCCGAAATGCGTGTGCTGCGAGCTTCAGAAATAACGTTTGAAAGTTGCGAAAGAATCGTAATGAAATCCTGTTTTCAATTTTTTATGTTCTTTCCGGCCACCATTCCATACAGCATTACGGGAAGCACCGGCAGATTTTACAATTAACCTGGAGGGGCAGCTGTTTATGACCGACAGCAAGGTAACTTTATTGAATAATCCCTATGGCAAAGCCGCTTTCGGAATTATTCGTACAGAAAATAACGCTTATGCTGATAAAACCGAGTTTATCAAATTACTTGATAACGACAGCATGACTCCGTATCCGGTATTGCTAAGACC